>Ga0268276_1003621_pt1 | contig 11782 bp, 12 predicted proteins | sample saktaG_4_FD_190145 | JGI IMG/M metagenome (GOLD analysis project Ga0268276, IMG submission 190145) | Saline water microbial communities from Sakinaw Lake, British Columbia, Canada - sak_2010_1_5_45m | ecosystem: Environmental > Aquatic > Non-marine Saline and Alkaline > Saline ...
CCTCTTCTTTTTTAATATTGACAACAGGCTTGACAAAAAGTCCATCTAGGTATAAGATGACTTAATTAAGAATTTAGACATTCTTTATTATAAGAATTATTAGTAATATTCATATGTCAACAATAATAAATTTTAAGCCAAAGCAAGCAAGTAAAAGATTAATTGGAGCTCTCTCTGAACGATCTCAAGATGTAATGACTAAAAGATATGGTCTAGGAAAAGATCCTGAGCCGATGACTTTGGATGCTATCGGAAAGACTTATGGTATTACTCGAGAAAGAGTTAGACAAATTGAAAATCACGCTTTGGAAATTATCAGAAAGTCTAAAGAATATACTGATGAAAAAGCGACTTTTGATGAAATAGAAAGTGTAATCCATTCCCTAGGTGGAATTGTTGTTGAACAAGATTTATTGGATTATGTTTCAAATGATGCTTCTATACAAAGTCAAATAAATTTTCTTTTGGTAGTTGGTCATCCTTTTACTAAAATTAAAGAAGATGAAGACTTTAAACATCGTTGGTTTATTGATAATCAAATATCAGAAAAAGTACATAATGCTTTAAAGAAACTTTATGCAACTTTAAAGAGTGATGATTTATTATCAGAACCAGATATTATTAAATCTTTTTTGGAACATTTAGAAGATGTATCAGAAAAATATAAGAATGAAGAGATTGCTAAACGTTGGTTAGGTTTATCTAAAAAAATTGGTAAAAATACTTTAGGTGAGTGGGGTAAAACAGAATCTTCAAATATTAGTACTAAAGGAATGCGAGATTATGCTTATTTAATTATCAGAAAACATGGATCCCCGATTCACTTTAGAGAAGTTGCAAAAATAATTGCTGATGTATTTAAAATTAAGGCACATGTAGCAACTACTCATAATGAATTGATCAAAGACCCCCGATTTGTCTTGGTTGGCCGTGGTTTATATGCCCTGTCTGAATGGGGTTATATGAGTGGAGTAGTAAAAGATGTTATTAAAAAAATTATAGAAAAAAATGGTCCGCTAACTAAAGCAGAAGTAGTAGAAAAAGTCTTAAAAGAACGATATGTGAAGGAAAATACTATTATTATTAATCTCCAAAATCCAAAATACTTCAAAAAGAACAAAGATGGAAAGTATGAGATAGTAAAATAAATTTGGCTGTGGTAAAATAGCCATATGCTTTTAGAGCTTCTAATAAAATTTAATACCGAGATATTGCCACTAGTTTTAAAAATACTTTTTGTAATATCTCCAGTTATTATTCCTCTCATTTTAATTTATATTGCGGTTCTATTATATGTTCGCTTTGTACAGTTAAAATATATTTCTCAATTAGAACCTTTTTTATTTGAAATTAAAATTCCTAAAGATATACAAAAATCTCCTTTAGCCATGGAAATTATTTTTGCCGCTATGCAAGCTAGTGGCGCTGCTAATTATACTGAAGCTTATCTCAAGGGTCGAGTTAAAGGCTGGTTTTCTTTGGAATTAGTTTCTATTGAAGGAAATATTCATTTTTATATTTGGTCTTCAGAAAAGAAATTTAAGAAAGCAATAGAAGCTCAAATTTATGGTCAGTATCCAACTGTTGAAGTCTATGAGGTTCCACCAGAAGAAGATTATGTTCGTAAATTTACTTATAATCCTAACGTCAATGGAATTTGGGGAACACAATTTCAACTTCTTAAAAAAGATATTTATCCGATCAAAACTTATGTGGATTATGCGCTGGATAAAGATCAAAAAGATGAATATCGGGTTGATCCTATGACCGCCGTTTTGGAATATTTAGGTTCCGCTGGAAAAGGCCAACAGATTTGGATACAAATTTTAATTAAAATGCACAGTAAAGAGGGTTTAAAACATCATCTTCTATTTGAAAAACCAGATTGGAAAGGTGAAGCTCAAGTAGAAATAGAAAAGATTAGGAAGGAAGCCACCATTGATCGTGGTGAATTTCCTGGTTTTCCTAATCCGACTAAAGGTCAGACAGAAACGATTAACGCCATTGAAAGGAGTCTGGGTAAAATGTCTTTTGATACAATGATTAGGGGTTTTTATATATCTGATAAGGAAACCTTCAGTCCGGCTTATATTGCTGGTTTACTTGGCTCAATGCGTCAGTTTAATTCTCTGTCTTTAAATGGTTTTAAAACTGGTTTTTATACCGATGTCTCTGACACCCATAAAGATTGGTTGACGCTTTTCCCTTTTCTTAATAAAAATGCAGAGAGACTCAAAGAGAAATATAAACATCAAATGTTTGATGCCTATCGTTTACGTTCTTTCTTTTTTCCTCCTTATCAAAATTACCATCAAAATCCTTTTATTCTAAATACAGAAGAGCTAGCCACCATTTTTCATTTTCCTGGTAATGTTTCAGCTACTCCAACTCTTACGAAGATTGCTTCCAAAAAATCTGAACCACCAGCTAATTTACCGATTAAGGAATAATTATGAAATTGAAAATTTTTTATGCTTTGGGTATTTTTTTATTTGTTTTATTTTGTCTAATGTTTTTTATTTGGTGGCAACCACCAGCTGATTTTCCTTCGGGTACCATTTTTTCAGTGTCATCTGGTTCTGGTCTAACTTTGACCGCCAGGAATCTTTATAATAAGAAAATCATTCGATCAGAATTTTGGTTCAAGTCTTTTCTGGTTTTATTTGGTGGTCCGAAAGGTCTGGTAGCCGGAGACTATGTTCTTAATCAAAATCAAGCAATTTTTGCTCTCGCTTATCGTTTTTCTAATGGCGATTATCGACTAACACCAATTAAAGTTACTGTTCCCGAAGGCTTGAATGTTAAGGAGACCGCTAAACTTATTTCGCAAAAATTTCCCGAAATTGATCCAACTTCTTTTGTCATCTTAGCTCAACCAGACGAGGGTTATCTTTTCCCCGATACTTATTTTTTTCTTCCTAATATATCGGCCGAAGAAATCATTAACATAATGAAAGATAATTTTCAGAGTCAGATCACCGGTCTACAAATCGCCATAGCCCTATTTAATCGACCATTGTCTGATATTATCAAAATGGCTTCGATTATTGAGGAAGAGGCGCGAACTAAAGAAAGTCGGGAGATTATATCTGGTATTTTATGGAAGAGATTAGATGAAAATATGCTTTTACAAGTAGACTCCTCCTTTAAATACATTAATGGTAAAAATACTTCTAATTTAACTTTAGCAGATTTAAAAATTGATTCGCCTTATAATAGTTATCTATATAAGGGATTACCGCCAACACCAATTACTAATCCCGGTTTAGATTCTATTAAAGCTACGATTTCTCCAACTGAGACTAATTATTATTATTTTCTATCTGACAAACAGGGGAATATGTATTACGCAAAGACTTACAATGAACACCTACATAATAAAGAATTATATTTAAAATAAAAAGTTTTAGAGCGAGCCGGCGGGCACTCGCTCTATTTCTCTGGTGGATGTTTCTTCAAGCAGCTTTGGCAAACGTCCTCTCCTTCTTTTAGGATCGTTGCTTGCCAACCAATTTCTCCTGCTAGGTCAGCTACTTCTCGAGCCGGATGAAAATTGACTTCCTCGGTCATAATTTCAGCCTTCTCTCCGCAGTAGCGACAGATCAACAAATAGATCTTAGCAACTATCTTAGCCATAAATTACCTCCTTCGTTCTAGTCTAGTAATATGATAACACCTATGGTATAAATTTCCTAATGATAAGAAATGATAAAAAAAGGGTCTTTGTGGGGTTATCGGGCGGAGTGGATTCTGCCGTTAGTGCAGCTTTATTGCAAAAGGCTGGTTTTGATGTTCACGGTGTATTTATTAAGGTTTGGCAGCCTGATATTGAGATTACGGGTGGTTGTACTTGGCGAGAAGATAGATTAGATGCAATGCGAGTATGTGCTAAATTAAATATCCCTTTTTATACCTTAGACTTGGAAAAAGAATATAAAAAAGAAGTTGTAGATTATATGATTAAAGAATATCAAACTGGCCGAACTCCAAATCCAGATGTTATGTGTAATAAATATGTAAAATTTGGAAGTTTTTTTGACTGGGCAATGAAAAACGGAGCTGATTATGTGGCAACAGGGCATTATGCTCAAGTCAAAAATTTAAAACTTTTGGCTGGTAAAGATAAAAATAAAGATCAAAGTTATTTCCTATGGACTTTGACACAAAAACAATTATCAAAAACTTTATTTCCAGTAGGGGATTTGGAAAAATTAGAAGTTAGAAAATTAGCTAAAAAATTTGATTTAGATAATGCAACTAAAAAAGATAGTCAGGGGGTGTGTTTTATTGGTAAAATTGATATGGCAGATTTCTTAAAAGAATACATCAAGCCCAAAATTGGAAAGGTCTTAAATGAAAAAAAAGAGATAATCGGTCGGCACGATGGAGTCTTTTATTATACTCTCGGTCAAAGACATGGTTTTACTATTACCAAGAAAACAAATAACGATGACAGATATTTTATTATTAAGAAAGATTCCAAAAACAATACTCTTACAGTTTCCAATAACCCAATTATAGAAAAAGAAATTTCTAGTCAAGAAATTAAATTAAAAAATATAAATTGGACCTTGGGTATTGAGCCAGATTTAAAGAAAGAATATTTAGCCCGTATTCGTTATCGTCAACCTTTAGAAAAATGCCACCTTTCATGGCAAGGTTCAACCTTGACAGTAATCTTTAAAAATCCACAAAAAGCCCCAACCCCCGGCCAATCTGTTGTTATTTATGATCAAAGGGTGTGCTTAGGTGGAGGAATTATAGTATAATACTTTGATGCCACCAAAGGGAATTTATATTATAAAATCTGATGGGACGAGAGAGCTTTTTAATAGAGAGAAACTTTTACATTCTCTGAAAAGAATTGGCACTGATTCTGCTACGGCTGAGTTAATTGTCAGTAAGGTTGAAAAAGATATTCAGGAAGGTAATTCTACCAAGGAAATTTACCGTCGGGCATTTACTTTACTCAAAAAACATCAGCGGCCAGTGGCCTTAAGGTATTCATTGAAACGCGCTATCGCCGAACTTGGTCCATCGGGATTTCCTTTTGAGAAATTTGTAGCGGAGATATTTAAAGCTCAAGGTTATCAGGCGATGACCAATCAAATCGCCTTGGGCACCTGTGTGCCACACGAAATTGATGTGGTTGCCTATAATGATACAGAGCTTATTATGGTAGAAGCAAAATTTCACACTGATTTTGGCATTCATTCTGATTTAAAAGTAGCACTGTATATCAAAGCACGGTTTGAAGATTTACAAAAAGGTGTTTTCCGTTTTGGTGGTAAAGAACGCCGGCTAACTAAGGGTATGCTTATTACTAATACTAATTTTTCTTCTACAGCAATTCAATATGGGGAATGCGCTAAATTAAATATGATCGGTTGGAATTATCCACAAGAAAATAATTTACATCATTTAATCGAAAAGCTTAACTTAGTACCGGTGACCGTCCTAACCACTTTAACCCAGAGTGATAAGAAAATGTTTTTAGCTAATGATATTGTTTTATCAAAGCAATTAGGAGACTTTGGTTTATTAAAAAGTTATGGCTTTGATGATTTAAAAGCCCAGGCCGTAGTTAAAGAAGTTTATGATCTATGTCGAGAATGTATCGGACCAGAAGAATTAGAAAAAATAAATAAGGAAAAAAATAATGAGCCAATATTATAATTCAAAAAGAACTAGAGGATTATACGATCCTAAAAATAAAGAGCCTCACCGTTTGTCGCGTTCTAAGTTGGATTTATTTATGAATTGTCAGCGCTGTTTCTATTTAGACCAAAGACTAGGTGTTGGTCGGCCAGCTTCTTTTCCGCTGACTTTAAACAACGCTGTGGATTTTTTGATGAAGAAAGAATTTGATATTCATCGGGCCAAGCATTCAGCTCATCCTCTAATGAAGACTTATGGTATAGATGCTGTGCCTTTTGATGATCCTAAGATGGAAGAATGGCGAGATGCTTTACGCCGTGGTATTTCATATTTACATAAACCAACTAATATTATTCTACGAGGTGGGGTAGATGATATTTGGATTAATCCTAAAGGAGAATTAATTGTTGTGGATTATAAAGCCACGAGTAAAGAAGAAGAAATTACTTTAGATGATGAGTGGAAAATTCAATATAAAAGACAGATGGAAATTTATCAATGGTTATTTAAACAAAACGGCTATAAAGTTTCTGATACTGGTTATTTTGTTTATGTAAATGGCAAGACCGATAAAGAAGCTTTTGACGGTCGTTTAGATTTTGAAGTAACGATTATTCCTTATGTTGGTAAAACCGATTGGATTGAAAAGGAAATTTTTAATATGAAAGAATGTTTAGATTTACCAAATGCTCCAATGGCTAATCCAGATTGTGATTATTGCAATTATAGAAAAAGCGCCGGTGAAAGTCTCCAAAAATTAGCTAAAGTAGAGAAAATCAAGGAATCGGGAAGTAAGAAAGCCACTTTGTTTGGTTAGTTTTTTATGCTATATTTTACAAATGCAAGCTAAAGAAATCCGCGAAAGATATTTAAAATTTTTTGAGAAAAGAGGACATAAAATCATTCCTTCCGCTTCTTTGATTCCGGAAGATTATGTGATTCCAGATAAGGGTTCGTTGTTTACAACCGCTGGAATGCAACCATTGATTCCTTATTTACTTGGTGAAAAACATATGGCTGGAACGAGAATTGTGGACGTTCAGAAATGTATTCGGACGATAGATATTGATGAGGTTGGAGATAATCGTCACTTAACTTTTTTCGAGATGATGGGAAACTGGTCTCTTGGTGATTATTTTAAAAAAGAATCAATCGCTTGGAGTCTTGAATTTCTTACAAGTAAGAAGGATGGGCTTGGGCTCGATCCAAGAAGACTTTACGTAACTGTTTTCAAAGGTGAAAATGGGATACCGCGAGATGAAGAATCGATTGATATTTGGAAAGAAAATTTTAATAAATTTAACATAATTGCGAAAGTAGCCGGAGAGGATGAATTTATAAAAGATGAAGTCAAGATTATTCCATTAGGAGTAGAAGATAATTTTTGGATTGCTGGTCAGATTGGCCCATGTGGAGCTGATACAGAAATGTTTTATGATACTGTGGGTGGAAAGTTAGAGAGTAAATTTTCTGATCTAGTAAAATCTGGTCGGATTATTGAAATTTGGAACAATGTATTTATGGAATTCAATAAAACGTCTAACGGTAAGTATGAACCATTAGCTAAAAAGAATGTGGATACTGGTATGGGATTAGAACGAACTGCGGTTGTAATGCAAGGTAAGAACAATGTCTTTGAGACTGATATATTTGAGCCAATTATCTCTTATATAAAAATTAATTCTAAAAAATATGAAGAAAGAGCGGCTAGAATTGTAGCAGACCATATTCGTTCAGCTGTTTTTATAATATCGGATGGCGTGGTTCCTTCAAACACCGAAGCTGGTTATGTCTTAAGACGGATTTTAAGACGGGCAATTAGATTTATAGATAAACTAGAACTTTCCAAAGAAGCAATTTTTGAATTAATGAAAATAGTTATTATAAATTTTTCCTATGCCTATCCAGAATTAAAAATAGAAGAGAAAGAGATTTTAGAGATAATTAAAAATGAGAATGAAAAATTTAGACTTACTCTTGAAAAAGGTTTAAGAGAATTTGAAAAAGGGACGGACGCCTTTAATTTATTTCAGACTTACGGTTTTCCAATTGAAATGACCGTGGAATTAGCTAAAGAACATGGGGTGATTGTGGATATGAATGTATTTAATGAACAGATGAAAAAACATCAGGAAATTTCCAAAGCTGGAAGTGAGCAAAAATTTAAGGGGGGATTGGCGGGGACGGGGGAAATGGAAACCAAATATCACACAGCTACACATTTACTTTTGGCCGCTCTAAGAAAAGTACTGGGAGGAGAAATTGTGCAGAAGGGAAGTAATATTACCGCCGAGAGAATGCGTTTTGATTTTAATTGGCCGGAGAAATTGACTGCCGAGCAAATAAAGAACGTAGAAGATTTAGTTAATCAAAAAATTCAGGAAAAATTACCAATCGTTTTAATGGAATTACCCAAAGAAGAAGCTAAGAAAATTGTCACGACTTTATCATTTGATTTGTCTAAATATGGAGATATAGTGAAAGTTTATAAAATTGGTTCTTTTAGTGCAGAATTTTGTGGTGGTCCTCATATCTCAAATACTTCCGAACTCGGTCATTTCAAAATCATCAAAGAAGAAGCCTCCTCCGCCGGCGTTCGTAGAATAAAGGCCATCCTATCTTAATCTTACTTTGCATCATATAGTAATATAGACTATAATATCCCTATGTCGTTCTTTGGTTTTACAAAAAAATGTAGAGACTCCTATTCTTTGGTTTTTAATATTGGCAGTGGTAGTATAAGTGGAGGAATAATAAAATTTACTGAAAAAGCTGGAGTGGACATGGTCTATTACCAGAAAGAATCTATTCCTTTTCAATTAGAAATTTCTATTCCTAAACACTTAGAGTTAATGAAATCAACTTTAGACATTTTGGCTAATAAAATTCAATCGGAAGGATTAAAAAAATTAAATTTAAATACTGGGAAAAATATTAGAATTAGTAAGGTCTTTTACGCTTTTTCCTCTCCCTGGAGCATTTCTCAAACTAAAACTATTAGAATAAAGGAGAGTAAGCCATTTAAGGTAACTGACATATATTTAAATCATATTATTGAAGAACAAGAGAAACAATTCCAAACTGATATTGCTAAAAATGGAAAGATTATTGAAAATAAGATCATTCAAGTAAAGATTAATGATTATGTTATTAATGATTTTAATAATAAATTAGCTAAAAACTTAGAATTATCAGTCTTTTTAACAGTAGTACCAGAAGAAATTTTACAAATTGTAGATGATGCAGTTTCTAAAACTTTTCATTTAAAAGATATTTATTGTCACTCTTCTGCTCTAGCGACTTTTTCCGTTATTAGAAATCTCTTTCCACAAAAAGAAGATTTTATTTCCATTGATATTAGTGAAGAAATAACAGATATCTCCGTTATAAAAGATAATATTATTACAAGTAATGTTTCTATACCATTTGGTCGTAATCATTTTATTCGAGAATTATCTATAGTTTTAAATGTATCAGAAGAAATTGCAGATTCCATGGTTAACATGCATAATACTAAAGATAACGATGAACTAGCCGCTATGAAATTATCTGTAGCTATGGATAAGGCAGCAGTCAATTGGTTCACAAAGATTTTAAGTGTTTTAGATAGTTTAAAAGAAAAAATATATGTGCCGGAATCAATTTTCTTAATTGCTAATAATGATTTAGCTAATTTCTTAAAAGATAAATTGGAGAGGCATGATTTCAAGGTTTTATTAATTGATAATAAAAAAATTAAGTCACCAGTTATTGTAGAGAGCGTACTTTTTAAATTGATTTTAATATTTTTTGATAAACTTTATAAAATATAATTATGACAAAAAAAATAATCAGCGATATAATTGTTTCTAAAAGATCTATTAGGCAGATATCAATTCCTTTAGAAAAGAAGGAAAAGGAGGATTCGAATATTTTAAGAATGAGAAAGAGTTCCAGCTGGCAAAGAAAGCCCTTAAATCCCAAATTCGTCATCTGGTCTATCGCTGGTATTTGTGTTTTAGCATTATTTTTTAGTATTTCAATTTTATTTTCTTCCGCGACGGTTATTATTACTCCACGATTAGAAAAAATATCTTTTAATGATGATACTTATACAGCTAAGACTAGTTCATCGGGAACAACTGGTCTTATCTTTGAGATTTTAAATCTAAAACAGACTGCAAGCGAGACGGTTGAAGCAACAGAAGAGAAAACTGTTAGTCAAAAAGCTAGTGGAAAGATCGTCATTTATAATAATTATAGTTCGGCTTCTCAACGTTTAATAAATAATACACGTTTTGAATCAAAAGATGGGCGAATCTATAGAATCAATACTTCAGTTGTGGTTCCTGGGCTTAAAAAAGTTGATGGTGCAGTTATTCCAGGAAGTGTTGAAGCTACTGTTTTTGCTGATCAAGCTGGAGAAAATTACAATTTAAAAATGGTTGATTTAACTGGTGATTTTAAAATACCAGGTTTTAAAGGAGATTTACGTTACGATAGTTTTTATGCCAGATTAAAGGAAGATATTATTGGTGGCTTTGTTGGTCAACAAAGAATTGTCTCTGATGAATTAAGGCGAAAAACAGAAGAAATTCTAAAAGATAAATTAAAAGAGCAATTATTAAAAGAACTGTATGCTGTTAAACCAGAAAATTATTTAATTTTTGAGAATAGTTATTCAATCAATTATGTTGGTTTACCTGATACAGCCGTGGAGTCAAATAAGGCAAAAATAAATTTGGAAGGAACTTTGAGTGGCGTTATTTTTAATAATTTAAAATTATCAAAACATGTAGCAATAAAAAAGATTGAAAATTTTGATGAATTACCAACTGAACTTATTCCAACGGATAACTTTGTGGTGACATTTAAAGCAAAAAATATGACCGACTTATGGAGAAATGATACCTTAGAAATTATTTTTACTGGTAATGCTAATATAAAGTGGTTATATGATGAAGAAGCTATCAAAAAAGATTTAGCTGGTAAGAAAGAAAGTGAAATTAGGACCTTGGCTTCTAAATACCAAAATTCTGTTTCTGGTCTTAAGGTTTTATTCAAACCAGTTTGGACTCGCTATTTCCCAGATAATATAAATAAGATTAAGATAACTGAGCTTGACTATTAAGGTGATCTTTTGCTATAATGCCGCTTGTCCTTTTCAATGGTAAATAATAAAGACAAACAAATTATGGAGGGGGTAGTGACTGAGGCTTTTCCCAATACACTTTTTAAAGTTAAAACAGTCAATGATCAAAATGAAATTTTATGCTTTCTTTCGGGAAAAATGAGAATGCATAGGATTAGGGTCTTAATTGGTGATAAGGTTTCTTTTGAAGTAGATCAGTATGGGGGTAAAGGTAAAATAATAAAAAGATCTTAATTTTAAAAATATGAAAGTAAAAGCATCTGTTAAAAAAATATGTCCTAAATGTAAGACTGTTCGCCGAAAGGGTAGGGTTGTGGTTGTTTGTACGGCTAATGCTAGGCACAAACAAAGACAGGGATAATCATTGCATTATAAGTTCGTTTATGATATAATCGTCGGGTTAATTTTAATTTATGCGTATTTCAGGAATAACGATACCAGACAATAAAAGATTGAAAGTTGGACTAACCGTGCTTTATGGCATAGGTTTATCTTTGTCTAAATCAATTCTAAGTGAAGCAAAAGTCAGCGGTGAGAAAAAACCAACCGAAATTACGCCAGAAGAAGAAAATGAGATCAGAAAAATCATTGAAAAAAATAAAACAGAAGGAGATTTAAAGAGAGAAGTCTCCGGAAATATTAAAAGATTAAAGGATATCAAGTCGTACCGAGGGACAAGGCATGCAAAAAAACTTCCTTCTCGTGGACAGAGAACAAAGACTAATTCACGAACTCTTCGTGGTAATACAAGAAAGACAATGGGAACTGGTAGAAAAATAGCTGATAAAAAATAGTTCAATAAAAATTCACTATAAATAAAATGGGAAAAGTTAAAATTGCAAAAAAAGAAGAGGCTGGTGATGATAAAAAAGTTATCGCTCCAGTAGTAGAAGCAAAAACTGATGCTCCAGCTAAGGTTTCTAATAAAAACAGAATTAGTTCTGGTGTTTTGTATGTAGAATCAACTTTCAATAATACTAAAGTTTCTTTAAC
>Ga0268276_1003622_pt1 | contig 11778 bp, 11 predicted proteins | sample saktaG_4_FD_190145 | JGI IMG/M metagenome (GOLD analysis project Ga0268276, IMG submission 190145) | Saline water microbial communities from Sakinaw Lake, British Columbia, Canada - sak_2010_1_5_45m | ecosystem: Environmental > Aquatic > Non-marine Saline and Alkaline > Saline ...
TGGCTTCCAGATAATTGATGATGTTTTGAATATTGTTGGTGATGAAAAGAAATACCAGAAGGAAATTGGAGGGGATGTGCGTGAAGGCAAGCGCACCCTCATCACTATGTGGGCGTTGAAGATGTTGACTGGCAAAAAACGCGCGAGGCTTGCCAGGCTTTTGAAGAAAGAGAGTAAGAGTGATAAGGAAGTGGAGGAAGTTGTGGGTTTGCTTGTTGGGTCAGGAGCCGCACAAAAAACAATGGATTACGCGCAGGCACGGGTTAACTCAGCGCTCTCCGAACTTGGCACCCTCCCTAAAAGCAAAGCAAAGGACATATTGCTGCTTCTTGCGGGTTATATCACCAAAAGAGAGAGATAGGGGAAGTTTTTTAAATTGGAACCGAGAAGAAAGTGCAGGGCAGACCCAGGGTGATGTTTATGACGACAAAAGTTTCGAAAATATATGGGATGGATATTTACACTGATGGTGGGAAGTTCCTCGGCCGTGTACAGGAGATTCTCCTTGACCTTGAGAAGGGGGAGATTATCCGCCTGACGATGGAGCCCCTTAATTCCGTTTCCAAGGAAGAGGCAAAAAGGATTTTGCGCGATAAGAGCGTACTTTACAAATCCGTCAAGTCTGTTGAGGATGTAGTGGTTGTGACAAAGGGCGCCGCAGTTGGCCTTGAGTAATTTTCTTCTTTTTGTTTTGTCCTTAGCGTGCGCGTTCTTGTTTTCATAGCCCTACCCACCCCTAAAGTTCCGGTAATGGAAAGGAATGGTTTTGTTGTTTTATTCGATGATTTTTGTTGTTTTTGATGTTTATAGTGATATAATGTAACCATAGTTACATATAAAATAAATCAAATACATATCATACAATAAGGGAAGTATGGGGGTCTGGTGGGGGTGTGGCTCAAAATTTACAATGACAAAAATAAACAAAAAGAAATAGCGGGAAGTGGATTTGAACCACTGATCTCTGGGTTATGAGCCCAGCGGGCACTCCAAACTACCCTATCCCGCTACAAAACTATTAGAAGACGACGCAATTAAAAAGGTTCGGGGCGCGCAGCCGTTATTTTTTCCCCTTACCCCCAACATACTCCAAACAAGAACCACAAGAATCGCACCTAAACTGCAGGTCCACAGCCTCTGGGAATTCAACGACCTTGGCCGGGCTGCAGCTCGGGCAGCCATAACCTTCATTCCCCAAAATCATAACAGATCGCTCGCCATTACCACAACCAACTTCCCTGAGCCTTGCTTCATCCATTCTCCAAATATATGAATACCAACCACTATCCCGGTCGCGCACGCGCGTGTATGCAAACACCCCTTTGTTATGGAGCCGGTTCAGCACCACCCTAACTTCACTCGGCCTAATGCCGGTTTTCTTTGCCAACTCCTCATCACTCATATCCTTGTCAAATTCCCTGATAACGTCAATAGTGTTCTCTCCACCCATTTCAATCAGTTTCTGGCGGGTTGCCGCGTTCACAAGCACGGCTGCCCTTGTGGCTTTGGAATAGTTGCTGCGCTTCACCACAATATCCATATTTGGCTTTTTTACTGTGGGGGCTTTCGTAGTTTTTTGGGCGTTCCCCTTTTTCAATTTCTTCTGAAAAGCAGATACTTTAGCCTTTATTTTCTTCCCGATTTTGAATTTACTTTTCAGAGTAGGCATCCAAAATCACATTCTATTTCTGACCCACCCCTTATATATCCTTTCAGTCACTTTCACCACGAAGCACAACCTTACCACACTCATTTGGCACTATCCACAGCTTCCCTTTAAAATTTTTCTTCAGCTCTTTGCCTGAAAAGCACCTATCTAAAAAAAGTGCAAGCGCCGCAACTTCAGAGTGTGGCTGCGTGCGGGTATGCTGCTGGAAGGCTGAAAGAGAATGAATAAAAGGCTCGGAGCTGTTTTTCTTTCCATGAAAGCACAAGGTGCGATTGTGAAGTTGTCTGCGACTTCAGTTCGCCGTTCGCTCGAGCGAACAGCGATTGAGTGCTGCCCTGGAAGCACTGCTCGCCCGACTCGTCCTCGAGGGCGAGTGGGCCACTTGTCGGTGCGCCGACAAGTCGGACCCATGCGCGGGCAAGGGGCGACCGAATATCTCGTTCTCTTAGCGGTTGTGCTGATTGTCGCGCTTGTTTCTGTTGCGCTGCTGGGCTTTTTCCCGTCGATGGCTTCGGATGCCCAGATAACACAGTCGCAGATGTACTGGCAAAGCGCGAGCCCGATTTCAATAGTGGAGAGCGGGGCGAGAGTATATTCTGGCGATGGAAGCACCTATCTTTATTTGAGAGTTAGGAACACCGGCATGCAGCCAATACGAATAACAAAGCTAGTAGGTGGGGACGGCACAAGCATAACGCAGTTTTATGGAGGTAGCTGTGCTGGAGCCGTTGGCAACAAGAACATAAGCGATTACTACTACTTGGGGCCGGGGGAAGAAAAGTATTTTGCATGGGGCGCTGCGTTTGGCACTGCCTGCAATTGGTATATTACTGCAAGAACCAGCTCATCCACAAGCTATTCTCTCGGCGGAGCATCCTCAATCTGCCAGAACTCGTCCGCATCCAGTGGCATGGTGGATTTCAAGTCGCTCGGGTTTGAATACATTGTCTACATTGACGGGCAAGAGATAACGAAAAGGCAGATTGGGAAGGACTTTATCGTGAAATGCAACATTCCGTATTGAGCTTCAGAGCCGGGAAGCAAACTCCTTCAGGAAATCGTCAAGCTTCTCCTCTGGAATGGTCGCGCCTGCCGCGATGTTGTGCCCCCCGCCGACGCCGCCGACAGAAGCGCAGCATTCGGAAAGTATTTTGCTGAGGTTGAGCCCGCTTTCCACGAGCGCGCGCGTGCCCCGCGTGGAGAGTTTTATCTTCCCCTCTGACTCTTGCGAGAGTGCGAGGATGGGCTTGGAGCGCGTGCCGGGGAAGAGCATGCCTGCTATCACGCCGATTATGGAATCCGGGATGATTCCGCGCGCGTCCAGGAAGAGGAATTTGCCCATATCAATCGTGTTTTTCATTGCGAATTCCATGCCTGCGCGGAGGTTCTTCCTGTGCTCGGCAAGGAGCGCGGAAGACTCTTCATAGGCGCCTGCGCGCTGCAGGCATACTGACACGCCAAGCTCTGGCCGTCCGTTCCTTCCGCAGGCGTTTAAGAGGGTGGAAAATTCCGATGCGTCGCGCAGCAGGGTGCCTTGGGGCATTTTCTTGAGCGTGAGAACATCGCCCACAAGCCTGCCTGCTGCTTCGGACGATGAGCGCATGGCAAGAAGCTCGGCAAGAGAGGAGACGAGAGCGCGCTTTTCGGAAAAGGAAAGGTCAGAGTAGGTGCGCCAGCGCTCGCCTTCCTTCTGCTCGATGGCAAGCTCGCGGAGGAGGGCATCGCAGGCATCTTCCTGCCCTGTGAGGCCAGGAAGGTAGGGCTCGTCTGCGTAGAGGAGGAATTGGCGCAATGGTCGGCTGTTCCTGCCGAAAAGGAGGATGTCTTTTGATATTTCTATTTCCCCTTGCGAGACTGCACCATCAAGCATCAGCTTGTTCAGGCTGCGCAACGGCGCCTGCACGTCGCCGACCGCCCCGACAATGCCAAGCTCCACAAACTCGCGGAAAACAAAGTAGGCGCAGCCTGCTGCGGAAATGTCAGTCCCGCCGTCAAAGCCGAAAAGATGGGGGTTGGCCTGCAGGTGCGCGGTGCTTTTGGGCTGGTGGTGGTCGATTGCCACCACGTTGCCGGAAAGCGAGTCGATTTCCGCTGTTCCGCTTCCCAAGTCGACGAAGATGATTTCAGGCTCGCGGGAGATTAATGCGAGAAACTCGGAATCGAGCTTGCGGACAGAGAGCGCCCTGCAGGGCTTGCCCAGCTTTTCAAGGGAGCCGATAGTTATGGCGCCGGAGGTGATGCCGTCGCAGTCAAAGTGGTGCACTACCAGCGGGTGCTTCATGCGCAGTATCTCTTCGCGCACTTCAGCGCAGCGCGCCAGGAAGCCTTCAATGTTGCCCATGTGCATGTTTTTGACGGCGCAGTTATAAAATGGGAGCGCGAAAATGCAGCATGGACGTTGAGATGGCGCCCGACGTTGAGAGGAAGGTAAGCGAGATAGTGGACGTGCTTTCCTACGGGCATGTCAATGAGTTCCGCATAATCTGCATGCGCTCAAGGAACGCCACCGCGAGGGCGTATGCGAGGATTTGGAATTTGCCGGACATTTGGCAGAAGGCGCTTTCAGTCGGCACTTTTTACATCATTGAGGTGCTCACGCAGCACTATGACCCGCTTTCCGAAGAGGAAAAGGAGAAGGTGCTCATACACGAGCTTCTGCACATACCAAAGACGTTTTCAGGCGCGCTCCGCCCGCATGGGGGCAAGGTGAAGATAAACAACCAGACTGTTGGGAAGCTCCACAAGCTCTATAAGGAGAGGAAGAGGGAGATTGTGGAGGAGAGGTCGAAACGGCTTGCCAATGCAGAGGCGGCGTTCTGAGGATGAGAAGCCGGAATTTGGTAGATTTGTAGGAATTGAGGAAGAAAAAATGGATGCCTGGGTATGGTTGAAGAATGGCAGATTGTATTGATGGTGGTTGCATGATTATTGGAGCGATGAACGACCCGAAGAAGAATGTTGCGGATGAGATTTCGCTTTTCGGCGAGATGGGTTTTGATTATTTGGAGCTTACAGTGGAGGCACCGTGCGCGCACCCGGACAGGCTCATGAAGGAGAAGAAAGCAATACAGGATGCGCTTGCCTCGTATAATTTTGGCGTGATGGCGCACATGCCGTGGTATTTTTCGGTTGCGCACCCTTATTCATCTGTGCAGGAGGCGATTTACCGCGAGTTTGCGCGCGCATTCGACTCTGCGGTTTTGTTCGGCGCGAAGAAGGCAACGCTGCACACTGAGTTTTTGCCTGCGGGAATAGAGGAACGGACGGTGAGGGTGGCAAAGACAGTGGAGAGCGTGAAAAGGCTGCATAAGGAAGCTAATGACAGGGGCTTGGAGCTGCTTGTGGAGAATTTCAACGCAAGCTCGTTCACCATAAAGGAGTTCAAGCTGCTTTTTGCGGAGCTTGATGTCGGGATGACTTTTGACGTCGGGCATTCGATTACTTCGGACGGCGAGGGTTTTGACAACTACCTCGCGCAGTTCAGGAAAAGGATAAGGCACGTGCACCTGCATGACAATGACAGGCACCGGGACATGCACCTTCCGCTCGGCGCAGGGAAAATGGACGTCGCGCGCGTGGTGAAGGAGCTGAAGGGCTTTTACGACGGCACGATTACGCTCGAGGTGCATTCGCAGGACAGAGAATATTTGAAGATATCGCGCGAGAAGCTGGAGATAATGTGGTTCGGAAGGAAGAAGTTCGAGGAGAACAGGGAATATTTGCAGCCCAAGGGGAAGGATTAAAAGTTTCCACATCTTTTCAACAACATGGTGATTTTGAAAGCGCAGGGTGCAATTGTGAAGTCGTCTGCGACTTCAGCTCGCCCCATGCTCGGGCAAGGGGCGACTGAATATCTAGTGCTGCTTGCAGTTGTGTTAATTGTTGCGCTGGTTTCCGTCGCCTTGCTCGGATTTTTCCCGGGAATGGCGTCAGACTCTCAAATAACACAGTCTCAGATGTACTGGCAGTCTGCGACGCCGATTGCGATAACTGAGAGCGGGGCGAAGGTGAATGTAGGGAGTGGGGTCGTAAATCTTTACATGAGGATGAGAAACACTGGCACATATCCGATAAGAATTACTGGGATTGTTGGCGCTGATGGGGCAAAGGCAACGCAGTTTTGGAGCAACACGTGCGGAGTATCGGGTACTGTAAACATAAGCGACTACTACTATATGGGGCCGGGAGAGGAAAAGTATTTTGTACACAATTTCGGCACTGCTTGCGGAAGGGAACTTCAAGCCAGAACCGGAGTATCCACAGGCATCAATGTGGGCGGTGCTTCCTCGCTCTGCCAGAACTCGTCTGCATCGCCGGGCGTGCTGGACTACAAGACGCTCGGGTTTGAGTATATTGTTTACATCGAAGGCCAGCAAATAACAAAGAAGCAGATAGGGAAGGACTTCATCGTGAAGTGCCTTCCGCCTGCGTGATTTCCCTAGAAGTTGAACGAAGATAATTTGTAGAAATGGGGCTCTTTCTCGTCACCGCACGCGATTACCAATTCAAGGCGCGAGAGGTGCGCGATTTTCACCTGCTCGGACATCTGCTTTGCGGACGGCGCCTTGCCAGGGAGAAGATAGACAAGTTGGGAGGGGCGGTTCTCGGTGCGCCCCACGCCGGGCGCGTAGGCGCGGAAGTAGAGGGAGGTCTTTTCGAACGGGGCGACCATCCTGCCGGTCTGGCGGATGAGGAAGTAGACTGCGAAGGCGAATGGGAAGATTTTGTCGAGCTTTTTCTGCGCGGAAATGAATGATGCGAGCGTGCCTGAGGCGAATTTTGCCTTGTTGATTTTCACAAGGTAGCCCGCTTCAAGGGGCGAGAGGGTGAAATCGCCTTTTTCGCTGAGGCCGAATCCTGCGGTGCGGAATTTCTGCGCGAGAGAAACGTCGGTTTCGGTGAAAAGGTTTGCGTCTTTTGAAGTTGGTTCGAGCATTTGAGCACCGTCATTTTGCCACTGTTTTCCTTGCGGTTGCTTTCTTGGCGATTTTCATTATAAAGCCGAGCTCGTCCTCGTCGAAAAGCTCGCCGAAAGCGGTTGCGTCGCTTTTCGCTGCGGATTCGAAAAGCGGGAGATAGCCTGTTGCCTGCGAGACCGAGCAGTGGCACATGCGCGCGATTTTGGAAAGCACGCTCTTGCGGAGGGTGCGCATGGATTTTGATGAGCCCAATGCGCGGATGTAGTCTGGGTAGGCGAACTGGATGTACCCGCCAGAGGGCTTGGAGCGGGAAAGGGAGACGCCAGAGGTCATCAGGTCTGATGAGTAGCGCAGGTAGCCCCAGTATTGCGTGCGCTTTATCCTGCCGTCGAATATGTCAGCGCGGGAAAGCAGGTCGTAGGACGCTGCGATGTCGAACGGCGCACTGCACACCAATGGGATGTTCTGCCCTATCCAGAGCTTGAGCATGTCGTGGTCGACTTCTGAGGAGAATGCTGCCTTGCGCGCGTCCGCGTACTTTTCGGATGAGAAGATGCCTTTCATGACGTCGAAAATGTTCTTTTCGCGGTCGCGGGATGCGGAAGTGTTGTGCGCTGACAGGTCGTTCAATGCTGCGCGGATGTCCCCGCTTGCTGCCTGCGCGATTTTTTCAGCGTCGCCTTCGGCAAGAGAGATATTGCGCGCTGATGCCTCTCGCTTGAGGAAAGCGGTGATTGTGGAGATGTGGGACCTGCGGAGCTCGATTTCAGTGCATTTTGTGCGAAGGGATGAGATTTTCTTGTCACGGCTGTCGGTTGCGGTGAGTATCATGGGCTGGCGCGCGGAATCAAGCACGCGCGAAATCGCCCCGCCCCCTCCCCTGTCTGCAGTGCCGGAGAGCGAATCGGCATCATCCACCAAGACAAGGCGCTTGCCGCCGAAAAGAGAACCTGATGATATGGAGTGGGCAAGGAGCTGCGAAACCGCTTCCTCATTGCGCGAGTCAGATGCATTGAACTCGAAAAGTTCCCACCCAAACTCAGCGGCAATTGCATGCGCAAGCGCAGTCTTGCCAGAGCCCGTAGCCCCGGTGACTAGGAGCGGGGGCTGCCTTTTACCGTCCTGCCATGCCTGTGCCCAGGCCTTTGCAGCAGCAACGGCAGAGGGATTGCCAATAATTGAGGAAAGTGTGGGCTTTTTCGAGTCTGATGCTGCCATGCATATACTCCTAATGGACGGGTTTTAAGGGTTTGCGTCCCAAACTCCACACATGCTTATCGGCGTTGTGGGAGCGCCCAACAAGGGCAAGAGCACTTTCTTTGCCGCAGCCACTTTGGTGGATGCCCAGATTGCAAACTATCCTTTTACCACAATCACGCCAAACAGGGGTGTTACTTATGTGCGCGCGCCTTGCCCGCATGTGGAACTTGGCTTGCCAGCCTGCAACCCCAAGAATAGCAAATGCAGCGGCGGCGTGCGGCTGGTGCCTGTTGGCATGATTGACGTTCCAGGCTTGGTGCCTGATGCTCATACTGGCAAGGGACTTGGAAACAAGTTCTTGGACAGCATACGCGAGGCAGATGTGCTCATACAGGTGGTGGACGCCACGGGCAAGACGGATTTGCACGGCAACCCCTGCGAAGGAAACGCTCCTGACGAGGAAGTTGCGTTTTTGCAGGAGGAAATCGCCCTGTGGCTCGCAGACATCATGTCGCGCGGGGCAAAGGGAAAAGGAGCGGCAGGATTGGCAGCCTCGCTTACCGGCCTGAAAATAACCGATGGAATGTTGCACAAGGCGGCGTTGGAATGCGGGCTGGATGTGTCGGTTGGTTTGCCCGATGATGAGGGAACACGGCGGCTTGCGAAAAAATTGGTGGAGATGAGAATGCCGGTTGTGGTTGCGTGCAACAAGATGGATGTCTCCGGTGCGCGGGATGGTTTTGAGAAGGTGTTGCGCGAGTCAGGGAGGCCATCCATCCCCTGCAGCGCCGCAGTTGAGCTTGCCTTGCGCAAGGCAGAGAAGGCAGGAGTTGTGGAATACCGGCCAGGTGATGCGGAATTTACAGTCAAGGGAACGCCGAATGAGAAGCAGGGTGAGGCGCTTGTGGCAATGAAAAGATTCCTTGCGGAAAACAACGGCAGCGGAGTGCAGCAGATTATCGATTATATTGTTTACAAGCACTTGAATTGCATCATAGTCTATCCCGTTGAGGACGAGCACAAATATTCGAACAATAAGGGAGAAGTGCTGCCAGACGCATTTTTGGTGCCAAAGGGGACGACTGCCTTGCAGCTTGCTGCAATGGTGCATACCGACCTGGCACATAAGTTCATTGGAGCGGTCGACTGCCGCAAGCACATCCGCGTGGGCGCGGAGCACGCGCTTGAAAATGGCGATATTATAAAGATAATTGCGGGCAGATAACCGAACAAAACCGAATGACATTTAATTTGGCTCCTTTAAGGGAGAGAAGGTGAAGAGATGGCAGATGTAAAGGAAAAAACAAAGAAAGAACAGCCCAGCCAGATAACATACGGGCTTGCCGCGGTTGTGCTTGTTGCCGCGCTTGCGGCAGTCGGCTATTATGGGGGTTTTTTCAGCCCGCCGGCCCAACCGCCTTCAAACGGCCCGGTGGTGCTTCCGCTTGCAACCCCAGAGGCAAGGCTGCTGCTTGCCAGCTTTGACAGGGGAGCTGCGCTCACAGACTATTCGATAAAGTACTCTGCCAATGACAATGGCGCCAAGAGCAGCTATGCCCTTGTCAAAAACGGAAGCGATAGGTGGATCAGCGTGCGGGGCACTTTTGGAAAGATGGCTGGTTTTTTTGGCAAAGACAACTCAACAGACGTTGTTTGCCTTGAATATGGTGGAATTGAGAAGTGCGCTATGAGCGGGAACAACACCAATATGGCAGATATTGCCGCAAGCCTGAAGATACTGCTGCCAACCAGCACCGCGTACCTAAACCAGAAGGATGACACGCGTAAGTTGATTTCAACCGGCGCAATAAAACTTGCTGATGGGATGGTTAAGGAGAAGGCAGGGGAGTATAACACCCAAAAGATACGTTATATGTTGGATTACAGCAACCTCACTGTCCAGCAGATGATCACCCTTGGGATTTCACCTACTGATGAAAGCCTGCTTGCCATAACAGACCAGAATGTTGTGTTTTGGATAGATGACGACAGTGGGCTTATGGTAAAGAGCCACGCCACCTACAACAATAGGGGAACTGTTGGTTTTTACGACACGGATTATAGTGAAATAAGCACTTCTGCCGCTCAAATTCCAGACAGACCGGGAACGCTGGTCTCAATAGAAGGCTTTGTTGGTTTTTACGCCAGATCAGTGGAAGATTACGCCGATAGGGCAGCCTGCCTTTCTGAAACGGGAAGCGCCAGGGATTATTGTTTCAGGAACATTGCGGTAGAGAAGAAAAGTTGGGAGACGTGTGATTTGATAAACAGCAAGGAAATTTATGAGAGCTGCTCTTTGATTGTCGCCCAGGAAACAAACAACCACGCCATTTGCGATGCGCTTGGCGTTCTTTCAGATGAGTGCTACATTGCGGTTGTTGGGGAGACTGGTAATTTTGAGCTTTGCGGGAATCTGAAAAACCAAACCCTTATCCCCACATGCGCTGAGGCGGCGACAGCAGGGCAGAAAAAAATGGACGAGGCTGCAGCAGCCGCAGAGAAGCTGCGAGCGAACAGGAATTGTGCAACTGACACGGATTGTGGAGTGTTTGGAAACGCAGGCCAGTATTGCACGCCGAAAAACACCACAAAGGTATTTGCAAATGAAACCAGCCCGCTGTTTGCCTGCCTTGATGGGGTGCCGTGCAGCTGTATTGGGGGTTATTGCGGCTTTGCAAAGAACGAGACATATTATGCGTGCACGAGTGGTGTGGAAGAATTGTGGATGGAGGACTACATCAAGGGACTAATACCGGGCAATTCCACTTCAGCTGAACCGCCATTGAACAATTGAGCCTTATATTAAGAAATATAAAAAGCGGGCCCAATGGGATTTGAACCCATGGCACGCGGATTAAGAGTCCGCTGCTCTACCAAGCTGAGCTATGGGCCCGCACGACGTATAGGAATGGAAGGGTATAAAAGCGCTGCTGCGTTTTTTTCCAAAGCAGCGATACTGATAAAAAAGTGCCAGCACACACTTCCTTGTTGGTTTGATGGGGAATTTGGAGCTTGAAAGGCAACTGTCTGGGATAAACACTCCAGTGCGCCGGAGAATGGCTGCTTTTTTCGGGAAGCGCCAGGAGCCGCAAGCAGTTTACGGGCTGCTTTCAGAATTCCTGTTTGTTGAGGGTAAGCGGCTGCGGCCTGCGCTTTGCCTGCTTTCATGCGAGGCGGTTGGCGGGAAGCGAGAGGATGCCGTGCCCGCAGCAACCACGATTGAGATGTTCCATAATTTTACTCTCATACATGATGATATTGAGGATTGCTCCCAAATAAGGAGGGGAAAGCCCTGCATGCATGTTAAGTACGGAGTGCCCCTTGCCATAAACGCCGGTGATGGGCTTTTCATGATGGTATGGCAGGAGGCGTTGGAAATTAAGGGCGCCAAGCGGGAAGGCGCGCAGCGGCTTTTGCTCTCAGCATTCACTTCCGTGCTTGAAGGGCAGGCGCGGGAATTGGGGTGGTATTGGGAAGGCAAGTGGGATGTTGACGAGGATGATTATTTGCAGATGGTGCAGGGTAAGACAGGCGCCTTGATGGCTGCATCTTGCGAGGTTGGGGCATTGCTTGGCGGCGCAGATGGCAAAACCTGCGAGGCCCTGTCACGATTTGGCGCGGGAATTGGCGTTGGCTTCCAGATAATTGATGATGTTTTGAATATTGTTGGTGATGAAAAGAAATACCAGAAGGAAATTGGGGGGGATGTGCGTGAAGGCAAGCGCACCCTCATCACTATGTGGGCGTTGAAGATGTTGACAGGCAAAAAACGCGCGAGGCTTGCCGGGCTTTTGAAGAAAGAGGATAAGAGTGATAAAGAAGTTGAGGAAGTTGTGGGTTTGCTTGTTGGGTCAGGGGCCGCGCAAAAGGCAATGGATTACGCGCAGGCATTGGTCAACTCAGCACTCTCCGAGCTTGGTCCGCTCCCTAAAAGCAAAGCAAGGGACATGTTGCTGCTTCTTGCGGGTTATATCACCAAAAGGGAGAGAT
>Ga0268276_1003623_pt1 | contig 11778 bp, 13 predicted proteins | sample saktaG_4_FD_190145 | JGI IMG/M metagenome (GOLD analysis project Ga0268276, IMG submission 190145) | Saline water microbial communities from Sakinaw Lake, British Columbia, Canada - sak_2010_1_5_45m | ecosystem: Environmental > Aquatic > Non-marine Saline and Alkaline > Saline ...
TGTATGTGAATCTTGTGGAAACTACGATGTAACAAATATTCTTGGTTTGCGTGATTTTTTATTTCCGAGCGGCTAGGTCGGCAGTTTATGCTCGGGTTAGCTGACAGAATATGTTTGGTTCCTAATTCCCATTACGAGTCGGAAAAAGAATTCATGAAGGAAGTCTCTATAGTGTCTGCTTATACCGAAAACAATCCAATTTCTGAAGTGATGTCCTGGCCTTCAAGCTGGAGGCGCATGATGTGGGATTTTTACCTTGAGCGCAATAAGCGCCCCTCTGGTGGAGAATAAATAAATGGGTACAAAAGGGCCAAAAAATAATCCTAATGACAATAGAGGGGACAACGTAGGACGTCCTTTAAAGAGTAGTGTAGCTCCCGCTGATATTACTGCAGCGATAACATTCGGTAATGTAGGAACTCCTGATCTTAATAATATAGCTCGCAATATACATGCTTTTATTGATAAGGTTCCTGGATATAGCCTCGATCATGTAGGCAATGCTCATCTTACAAAAGATAATTCTTTTGCTCCTTATGATGAGCCCACACAAAGAAGTGTAAATAAAGCATTTGTTAAGGATGCGGTAGAAGCTGGAGTGCTGCCCACCGGGTCTAAGGTATCAAGGGCTTCATTAGCTAATTTTGTTGCTCAACAGGTTACAGCAGCGGGGGGTTTCAAGCATATAGGGGCGGCTGTAGCAGCGGGAAATAGTGTTACATTACCTTTTTCTGGTGGATCTGGCCATAATATAGGACCTTCTTTTAGTAATTCTACTGCAAAACTTCCACCTGGACATTTAGATTCTAATTCCACTCCTAAGTCTGTAGAAACTGCTTTTGGTAAAAATAGTTCACGCTTAGAGAGTAAAGGTACAAGGGTAATTGATAGTAATTTTAATAAATTTAATAAATTTGATAATGTGGAGCGTCAAGTAAGATCAAACTTACAGGGGGGCATAGCATATAATGAAAGCTTATTAAGATCCTCTATGCGCTTTCCGGGCCAAAAAGATCCATTTTATCATACTGATTTAGGACTTAAAAATACAGGAATAAGAATAAAAGACACTACTAGCATGGGGACAACTAAGCATGCTAGAGAGGTTAGCTATAGTAGCGGGGGCGTTAATCTTGAAGGTAAGGGAGGAGTGTTATTATCTTCTAAAGTGGGTCCTGTTTATCATTCTTTTAAAGACGATGCTAGATTACACCAGGGAGTAACTATTCCTAATTCTTCTTTTGAGCCATCTAGAGTTGTAGATTTAACTAAAGTGCAGGGAGTAGGGAACAAAGTTAATTGGAAGGATAGTCCTGTAGCTCCTATGATGCAGCAATTGAAACAGGGCATGAAGGAGTTTACTACTGGTTTTACTAAGGTTTCAAAGCTCTGGAGTTCACCTCCTCCGCCTGGAAGTTTTGGAGACGGATTAGTAAAGGCGACTAAGGGCGGCGGAGGAGTAGGGGGAGGCATTCATGGAGTAGGGCACGGTGTAGGGTTAGAAGGAGGATCCAGTAAAGCAGGAGGTTTTCTAGGACAGGTAGGGCAGCAGTTTAGACACGCTGCTATATGGCAAGCATACGCCCCAATCTTGGGGGCAGCTGGGGTAGCAGCCGCATATTATACGGGAATAAGTGATCCTGCAGACAGGGCGGCGCATAGGTTAGTAGGAGTAAATTATAATAAAGGGCAGAGAGGCCAGATATATAGGCAGGCTTTAGAAGCAGAGGCCTCAAGGGCTTACACTAAAGCCAGTGATGTAATTACTGCTTCTAAGGAAGTAGCTAGTAATTTAGATTTAGGCAAATCTCCCGAGGACCTTAAAAAGGTTGGTAAGGCTGCGATTATTGGGGGTCATTATGCTATTCAGGCCGAGCAAGAACCTAAGCAGGCTATTAGAACCTTAGCTAGAATAGCTACTCAGTTCAAGAGAAATGTTCCCTCATTACATAGTAGACCTGTTGAGGATTTGTTTGAGAATACTGCAAGTGCATTAGGGACTATTCAAGAAACTTCAAGTGTAACTGGGCCTGAGATGACAGGATTTACTCAGAGAGCTGCGGCCTCTCTCGCTAAATTAGGATGGCACCCTGGAGAAATTATTGCGTACGGTGCTCATATGATCGAGGGAGGTATTCCTTACGGGGAATTAGGAGTTTTTTCTAAGAAAATGGGGGTAGGGGCAGTAAGTGAAAAGATAGCTTATACTAATCTAACTTATGAGGAGACGAAAAGAAGAGCAGCAGCTGGTAAGGGGGCGGTTAGCGGAGCTATACCTACTTATAAGGAAATGAATAAACTTTTAAATAAAGATAAAGGAAGAGCTTTACAACAGGAAGCAGAGAGGGTTAATGCTGCTTTTTGGTCTGGAGACCCTAAGCAGGCTTTTGGGGTTTTAACTAAATACGCTAATAGGTTTCATGAATTATCTGCAGTAGGGGGTTTTCCTGCGTCACATTTAGCAGAGAGACAATCATATAATTTCTTACAGAACTTATATGATATGCCAGAAGAAAACAAAGAGGCAATGTATGCTAAATTAGGTAAAGGACGACAAGCTTGGGATGATGTTCACGGGTATAGGCAAAAAGTAGAAGAAGCCGGAGAGGTTAATACCCCGGGCGAGCAGTGGGGTAGGTTTGCCGGAACAGTGTATAAACAACTTTCTTTTATGGGCAGGAATGCACAATCAGTAGGTAGAAATACTTATCCAAATCAACTTACAGGATTTGTGAACAGCGCAGGTAACGCTTCTCAATTGCATTATGCTATGCGTAATAATGACACAAATAGAATTAATGAATTGAAGACTACTGCAGAAGAGGAGTATAGAAAGGGAGTTGGGGAAAAGATAGACGCTAATGCTATAAAAGCAAATAAAATAGCGGATACTTTATTGACTTCAAAAGGAGAGTATTTAGGGAGCTCCTTGCCAGTAATAGGAGGTTTAGTTAATATAGCTGGGGATGCTTTATGGCATACAATAAGGTATGCAAATAAAAAGCTTTTAGATGATGTAGACTCTAGTAGGGGAGGGTCACTAGAAAAATTTACTGAAAATGCGAGGGATTGGTGGCACGGTAACTCATATCCTAAGGCTCCTTCCGGTTATATGTATAAAACAGAAAAGAATGGTACTTTGACCATGCTTCCTGCTTATTTAGGAGGGGGTCCCGAGGGAACAGCTATAAAGCCAGGAGCTCCAGGATATCAGGACATGAATGATCCTCAGAACTGGGCTGCTAACACGGAGGACCCAGCATGGCGACAGCAATTAAAGGATAAACAGAGCATAGATGTTAATGCTATGAATTCTCCTCAATTTAATATTTCTCAGCCATCTTTGGATTATTTGATAGCGGGTATCCAGGGGGGGCAGGGAGGAGCCGGAGGACAGCCTCAGCGAGTTATCGTAGAATTTAAAAATGCTCCACCCGGAACTACCGCTACTACTGTAAATCCCGCTCCTACTAGTCCTAATGCTCAACCTGCAGGCCAGCCTCCTCCACAGTCTGCACCGAGGGGAAATTCTTCATATCCCGGAGACCAGGGTTAAATAGGATAATTTAATGTATGACTCAGCAGATACGATTTTTACAAGAGGCATGTTAATTCCTTTAGACGGGGAAGCTGCAGTAATAACGTTCCAGTGGAATCCTTCACAAGTGCTCCAGGATAAAAAAATTAAATGGCAGCACTTACGAGTAGCAGGCCGTGAACAGCCTTTTCAGCAATATGGATGCGGTGAAGCTAAAATTTATATGTTTCCTTTTACGATATCACGTTCTAACAATGCTCCCAATTTTGTGATGATGGTGCAAGAGCAGTTGATGGAATACACGAAGCCAACCGCAGGCGGCACTGTAAAAAGACCACCACTAGCACAATTGATATTGGGAAGTTATTTGAATCTTAAGTGTATTGTTAGAGATATTAAGTTTCAGTGTATTGAGTTCTACGATAGTATAAATTTACTCCCCACTTCCTGCGAAGCATTAATTACAGTTGAGCAATATTTAGACGAAGAGTAAGATATGAGTATAGATCCAGATTTTGTAGTAACTATAAATGGAGAGAATGTAACTAAGTATACGAGTGAGTGGAAGCTTGACGATAACGAGAAAAAGTCTACTCTGGAAGTTACGATTAAGAATCCAGATCAGAAGTTTTCAGAAAAATTTGATACAGGACAAGAAGTGTCCCTTATTTTTGGGTATGTAGGAAATATGGGGGAAAAGGTAGAAATGGAAATAAAAAAGATAGAGGAAGCTTACTCAGTTAATGAGCCACACGATTATATAAAAGTTATTGGGTACCATGCTCTTGATAATCTAGATAAAGGTAATGCAGGAACGGGGGGACAAACCCCCATAAATTTAAATCGTTAATAGTAGGGTAGATATAAAAATGGCTATAAAAGTAAAAGATGAAAATACAAAAGACTTGGCAAAAAAAATATGCGAGGAATGTGGTCTGGAGGTTGAGTTTGGGAAGGGATTGGAGGGGACTAATATAAAGAATGGGGGAATGGTTGCTTGTAATTGTAGTCCCATAGAATATTTAAGATATGTGGTTAATAGAATTAATTATATAGGGTAAGGTCGAATATGTCATTAGGACCGGAAGATACTATTGGGTGCTCTACTGGTATAGCTGAGCAGACTAGACACCAAGATGGAACTAAGAAATCAGCGGACGCCGCTGCACAAAAGAATGCGTTAGCGGCGGCGGCTGCCGGTGAAGAACAAGCCTCCCTTGTATTAAGGGGATATCCTATGCTAAAAGCTAAGACAACTCTTGAGATTACGGGGGTAGGTAGAGGAAGTGGTGTGTGGTATTGTAAGAGAGTGGTTCAGCAATGGACAGTAGATTACGGATATATTACTAACGCTATATTAACCAGGGGAGAAAGTAACGGTGAGGGCGGCAATAGTCAAGGAGGGGAAGGCAGTACCCCCATTAATTTAGGACGGTAGGAAGTAAGTTATGCCTGGAAGTTCGGGAGAATTAAATAAAGCTCAAGCGCCGGTTATAGTGGCGGATGATCCTTACAATAAAAAGAAAGTATACATAGGGCCCAGAAAGATCGATGATCCTCCACAGGCTACTTTCCATTATGGAGACGGTAAATGGGTTATGGAATTTAAGTATCAGAAAGACGAGAAGTCTGCGGAGAGGGGCGGTAATGAGATAAAATCTAAGACTAACCCCCAAGATAAAAGTAAAAATAAAGCTGAAATATCTGGAGACGCGGCAGCTATTGATGCCTTTGTTGCTCAGATGTTATAGGAAGTAAATAATGAGTATATACGGAGATATAGAAAGTATAGATATATTAGAGAGATTCTTAGGATGTCCTAATACTTTAAAACATATTTTACAGGCAACTACGCCTCATCCTGGAATAATAAAACAAGTAGGAGGAAAGACAGGAGACGAGGTGTGTGTAGAATGTTTATCTTTAGGGTGGGAAGGGAGTTCATCTAATTGGCTCCCGGTTGCTGGTAATTTTGTAGGGAATAACGATAAAAATAGAAAGCATACTGGATTATGGGCCCCTCCTCAACCAGGGGGTTATGTAATGGTTAATTTTTCAGGTGGAAATTACAATAAAGCTTTTGCTTATGGAGCCGGGGTAACATTATCCGATAAGGGTAGAACCGGGGGAGAGATAGTTTAATGGCAAAAGGGGAATTTAATAATTTATTAGCTCATAGAGAAGTAGTTAATGGATTGAATAATGAGGGAGAACTTGCTGGATTTAACACTATAGCATTTACAGATACAGGAGGAGCAGGCTTAGTCTCTATACGAGGTGAAAGTAATTGTATCACTACTCTTGTAGGTAATACCGGAGCTAGCCTGACTTTTATGAACCAAGCAAAAAGTGGGAGGGGGGACGGTAAGAGTCCCCCAGCTAATGAGAGAGGTACTCAGAATGCCGCGTCTAATTCAGCAGATAAGTCTAAAGCTAGTTTAGTATCATTACAGAATGTAGATAATTCTGGGATGACTTTAGATGGTGGGGGAGGAAGGCCCTCTACTATACAGATTATGTTAGGTGACGGAAAAAGCGGTATTACTATAACTGAGAAAGCTCTTATACTACAATGTAACGGAGTTGTTTTAATGCTGGACGGTGAAACTCAAGTAGTAAAGACTACTTATGCTCTAATTCAGGAAATGGTGCCGCAGAATGATTTTGCCGTGGCATAGGAGATAATATGGCGTGTGAAGTAGCTCAGTGTAATAAATATAAGAGAGATATGAGTAATTCATTAAGAAGAGCTTTAAAGAACTTTTCTGACGAATGTGGAACATGTCAGGGCTCTGGGCTGCAAGACGGTTCTCCCTGCGGAACTTGTAATGGGGGCGGTATAGATGGAGGAAGTGGCTGCGATCCTAATGTAGGTTGTGGTTCTTGTGGAGGAGGCTCTCCGGGAACTGGGGGAGGGGCCTTACCTAAAATGGGAGCAGATGAAATAGCCTCTGTAAATAGTAATATTGGTTAAATTTAATTAAAATTTTGGGGTATACTGTGGGCGAAGATTTTACTGGAAAAATATATGGAAGATTGGTAGTTCTGGGGAAGGATTTAGAGCGGGGTGGCTGTTATTTACTCTGTAGGTGTGAGTGTGGTAATGAGAAGTCGATAAGAAAAGATCATCTCGTAGACGGATCTACAAAATCATGTGGATGCTTGAGAAATACACATATAGATTTAGCTGGTAAGAGGTTTGATAGGCTTTTAGTCCTACGAGAAGTAAGTAGAGTACAAAAGGGCAATAAAGATGGATATAGATATTACTGGTTGTGCTTGTGTGATTGTGGTAAGGAAACAGAGGTATTAGCTGAACATCTTATAGCAGGTAATATTAGATCATGCGGATGTTTAAGAAATGAAAAGGCTAAGACTAATACCTTTATTCATGGTATGACCAAGACAAAATTGTTTGGTGTTTGGACTGGATTTAAAGACAGGTGCAGAAATCCTCATAATTCCAGGTATGCTAATTACGGAGCCCGAGGAATTAAAGTATGTGAAGAATGGGGAGATTTTTTAGTATTTAAGGAATGGTCAGATAACAATGGATATAGAGAAGGATTATCTATAGAGCGTATAGATAACGACGGACCTTATTCTCCTGAGAACTGTAGATGGGCTACAAAGGAGGAACAAAGTAAGAATACAACTAGAAGTAAATTTATAACTTATAACGGTTTTACCTTAATTCAAAGTGATTGGGCTAGAAAATTAGGTATTTCTATTTCTTCTTTTAAGGAAAGAATAAGTAAGGGTATGCCCGAAGAAGATATATTTTTCGCGGGCAGTCTTCATGATAAACATAATACTGGTAGAGGCAGGAAAAAAGCAAGTGATACTTCTGTAGAGAATATCCCCGTAGAAGATAAAATTAGACTTAGAAATATATGGAAATTAGTTAAGAGCAGATGTAAAGATTTATCTAATTCTAACTATGGTGGAAGAGGCATAGAATTGTGCTCTTCTTGGGAAAAATTTAAAACATTCTATGAGTGGGCTTTGTCGTCTAGGTATAGCCCTAATTTGTCTTTAGATAGAATAGATAATGATAATGGATATTCACCGGAGAATTGTAGATGGGTTACTAATATAGAGCAGGCTAATAATAGAAGAAATAATGTAATTCTTACTTATAAAGGAGTTACTAAGACATTACCAGATTGGGCTAGGTTTTTAGGGATAAAGCAGGCTACATTACGTGCTAGAGTAGAAAGAGGATTACCTGAAGAACGAATATTTTATCCAGGCAATCTTCCTTTAGGCAATGGATCAGCTGGATATGCAGGTGTCACTAATATAGACATCTATGGTGTTGTGCAGCCTTCGTAATTTGCAATTGATTGCAAATTTTTGCCGCCCAAAAAACATGATCATAACACAAATATACTTGCACAAAGTGAATAATAGGTTTATAATAAGAATGATAGAACAGGTTTGCAATTGATTGCAAAAAATTGCTGGCTAGACTGATCATCGAAAGGCAGTAATCCTGAACTGCTTGCCAGCAAATTTAATTAAATCAGGAAAAACCTACAGGAGGTTGATATGATGAGAAAACCTTATATGGTTTTAGGTAGTATTTATGGATACGCTTTATTATTAAATTTTTCGCATAGAGATTTAAAGGGAAGACGCTATGGAGAATATGAATGCATTATATGCGGAGGGGTTTTTAGAGCCAGAGAAGGCCATATTAAAGCGGGTAGAATTAGATCATGTGGTTGCTTCGCTAAAATGAATGCCAGCAAGAATAGTAGAAAGCATGGTTTACGTTATCATCCTTTATACCATACTTATATGGACATGTTACGTAGGTGTACGGTAGAGCATTCTGAATGTTACGGGGATTATGGAGGCAGGGGAATAACAGTTTGTAGCAGATGGCTTGGAGAGGGAGGCCTTAAAAACTTTTTAGCAGATGTTGGTAATAGACCTGAGGGCTATTCATTAGATCGTATTAATAATAATATGGGCTACTCACCTGATAATTGTAGATGGGCTTCTAAGGAGCAACAATCTAATAATACTAGAATTTCAGTTAAGATAGAATATAAAGGTGAAATAAAGACTATATCAGAATGGTCTAGAGCTACGGGAGTTTCAGCGGCTACCATAGGGCTTAGATTTAAAGCTGGAAAGAAGGGAGAGGAGCTTTTTGTTAAACCAAAAAGAAGATTCCCTAGTAAAAACCCCAAGACTAGATTAAGAAGTATATGGAAAGGCGTAAAAGAGAGATGTTATGTCCCTACTATAAAAGCATATAAGAATTATGGTGGAAGGGGCATAGTGGTTTGTGATGAATGGTTGAATAGCTTTACTATTTTTTATGAGTGGTCTATTGCTAACGGGTATAGTATTGAGTTAACTCTGGATAGGATAGATAACAATGGAAACTATTGCCCTGAGAATTGTAAATGGACTACTTTAAGTGAACAGCAGAAGAATAGAAGAGATACTGTCTTTCTTACATATAAAGGAAAGACCATGATTTTAAAGGACTGGGCAATAAGATTAGGCGTATTGCCTTCCACGATAACAGGAAGAATACGAAGAGGACTTTCGGAAGATAAAATATTTCATGTAGGTAAGTTAAAGAGCAAGAGGTAATTAATAATGACAGATTGGCGAACAGCTTCTTTTCTAGGTAGAGGTTTAAGCTTCGTGCCCCATTTAGATAGAAGTACTGGGGGCTTTAAAGTATCTGTTGGGCAGTTTGAGCCCGTTTCTGTGGCAGCTAGTTTTCTGCTAGAGAAATGGACCATCAGAAGAGAGGACGAAGAATCTAGTAATCATATAGCTGAAGCTATTTATCATATATTATTTACTAATGCTCGGGAGCACGAAACGCTTCCGGATTTCTTTAGTAAGATTCAGGAAAGTTTGTTTCAGCCTTCTTCCCGCGAATTCAAACTGCTTTTTACCGCTTATCTTATGCACAGCGTTGCTTTGTGGGAACATCGGGCTAAATACCCAGAAAACGGAATCCAGTGGTATGATACCGGAGTGGGTATAGACAGAGGCGAGATGCCACTTGTTGCACAAATAGAGTTTATAACTCAGCAGCATCCCAGGAATATGGTTGCCCCTTTTGTTACTGTAAGACAGGCAAGAACTGAGTATTATCCTGCTAGTGTAATTGATGACAATGGACATGATTTAATTAGCAGATACTATAAACAAGTCGCTTATATGACTGCAGATTTAAATTATAATTATATACGGCTTAGAAAAAATATAGATATCCCAGAAGCTCCGGATGATAGTTTTTATAAAGTTAAGGTTACAGACACTTGGATGCTTATAGCACACAGGGAATTGTATGACGTGAGGTATTGGTTTTATCCTTATTTATGTTTTATACAGGATAGGGCTAAAAGAGGAGCAACTAGGGATATTCTTAACCCATCAATTGAACCACCTATAGGTGACACGATCCGATTACCGTCCCGTGAACGTATCCTTTTAATAAACTCTAGGAGATAGTTATATGCCCTCTTTGGTAACAAACTTTACGTCAAGAGATTTTTCCTCAATATATGAATGGCTTATATCTATTCTTAGAACAGAGTGCCCGGAATATACCGATCTTAATGCTTCGGACAGTGGAATTTCGATCATTCGTCTTATCTCTCGTGCTACAGACAGTATGTCTTTATATGTAGATGAGGCATTTGCCGAATCTTTTATTCATTCGGCAAAATTTAAGCAATCGCTTATAGATATTGCGCGGTCTGTTGATCTTCTTCCCAAACTACCAAACGCGGCAGTTGCTACTGTTAGATTAACTAGAAAAGGTGCATTAATTGGAAATGTAGGCAATACCGGCGTTATTAGTATTCCTGCAGATGCGCGTTTCTACAAAGTAGATGGAACAGGCTATCTCCTGAACACCGCTACTACAATGCAAGTGTCTGATGCATATAAAGATGTTATCGTTACACAAGGAGAGCGTATCACTAGGACGCTCACTATCAGTGACTTTACTTTGGATCAAAAAACAGGACGCTACTATTATAATATGGGTTCTGGGGTGGCGGCTGATAGCGTAACATTTGTAGAGAACAGCTTGATTACATGGGAAGAGGTTGAGAGCTTCTATCGTTCTTTTAGTGACGATGAGCATTTCGCTCTTGAAGTTTATGCCGATCTTTATAACGGTATTGCTGATACAGTGTTTTTTACTATTGGTAACGGTACTGTCGGTAAGAGCTTAGTATCAGGAACTTCTTATGTGTTGTCTTACATAAAATGTGATGGAGCGTCTGGGAATACGGGATCAGGTACAATCACAAGTATTGAGGGTGAATATGATGTTTTAGTTACTGTTACTAATACTACCTCTGCTACTGGAGGAGCTGGTGTTGAGAGCATTGAAGATTTTAGGTTGCGTATTCCTAAAGTTGTGCGCACTCAAAGACGCGCGGTTACAAAAGAAGATTATGAGGCACTTGTGTTGAGTATTTCAGGGGTGAAGCGTTGCGAGTGTATTGATCGTAATGACGTCGATAGGTGGCCTCATTTGTATGTAGTTATTTATGTGGTTCCTGAGGGCGGCGGGGAAATGAGCTCCACTCTTTATGATACCATTATGGCACAACTTACAAGTATTGCTTGCTTAGGGGGATGGTCTGGTAGATATATTCTGCTCGATGCCGAAGAAGTTCCAGTAGATATTACGTGTAGTATTGGAGTTAACTACGGATATTCAAGTGAAGCTGTAATTTCTTCTGTAACTACCGCAATCAATTCGTATTTTCACGTTGACAACAATGACGTGCACATGGTATTCTCTCTAGGTAGTCTACACACAACTATCATGGCAGTCACGGGTGTTTCGTGGGTAGAATTTGATGATTCCGTGGTTAATGTTTACCCAGATCATGGGCAGATAACAACCGTCGGAACTATAACCATAACCGTAGCAACATAAGGATTAAATGCCTAGCAACTTATTTGATAGACTCCCTGAGATTTGGAAAACATTAGACTTACGAGTCACTGATGTCGTCTTGAAAGATGAGTGTCAGTCTTGTGGTTATGCTATTCCAGAAGATCACACTGATACTAGGTGCCCTCAATGCAGTAAACTTATTGGTGTGGAGGGCATGCTGGAGCGTTTTCTTAAAGTTCCAGATAGTGCTTTTGAGCGTATTGAAAATTTTGTGGGGGAGCTGCTGCGGACTCATAATGTTCAGGTAATTCAAGATAGATTTTTGCCTCTTCTCACTGATCTT
>Ga0268276_1003624_pt1 | contig 11778 bp, 13 predicted proteins | sample saktaG_4_FD_190145 | JGI IMG/M metagenome (GOLD analysis project Ga0268276, IMG submission 190145) | Saline water microbial communities from Sakinaw Lake, British Columbia, Canada - sak_2010_1_5_45m | ecosystem: Environmental > Aquatic > Non-marine Saline and Alkaline > Saline ...
TCTTAACCCGTGCTGAACAACTCCATCTTCTTCTTTAACTCCAATTGATTCTTCCTCATTTAATATTACTACAGGAACAGTAGTTTCTACTTCTTTTTCCATTTGAATTCTGTAAAAATCGATATGCGTAAATTCATGAGTAAAAGGATTCTTCTGGGAGTCCTTAATAATTGTAATTTCTTTTTTATTTTTACCGCCAATACTCATCGTCATTTCAATAATTAAGCTGGCGGCACTTTTACCCTTTAAAATTTCTTTTAACTGCCTGGAATCAATTTTTATGCTTTGGGGTTCTTCCGCCTGTCCATAAATTGTTGCAGGAATAAAACCACCTGCTCTTAACCTTCTGGATGCATTATTTTTTAATTCTTCTTTACTTCTGATTTCTACTTTTAAAGAAACGTTGCTCATATTGATCCCACCTTACAAGAATATTGTTAAACTAAATTTTCGCCCTTGAATAACGAGCTCACAGATTTGCAATGATAAACTTTTTTTATAGTTTTTGCAAGAAGTGGAGCAATTGAAACCACTTTTATTTTATCCTGCCTGAATTCTTTATTTATTGGCAGTGTATCTGAAACCACAATTTCTTCTGCCTTTGAATTTTCAAGAAGCTCTATTGCGTTACCTGAAAAAATGGCATGAGTGGCGCCAATAAATACTCTTCTTGCTCCAAATCTGATAAGAATATCGATAGCTTCTACTATGGTGCCTCCCGTATCTATCATATCATCAAAAATAATTGCGTCTTTATCCTCAACATCTCCAACAAGGTGGTCCATTTTTGCCTGATTTGGTCCCGGTCTTACTTTATCAAGGATTGCAAGGGGAAAATGCAGTTGATTTGCAAAAATACTTGCTCTTTTAACACCGCCAACATCGGGGCTGACAATAACACCTTTTCTTATATTCCTAGTTTTGAAATAATTTGCAATTATAGGTATTGCAGTCACGTGGTCCACAGGTAGATCAAAGAACCCTTGTATTGTTGCAGAGTGCAAGTCTGAAACAATAAGCCTATCCATTCCGGCAACCGACAGCAGGTCGGCAATCAATTTAGCAGTTATTGGTTCCCTGCCTTCAGATTTTTTGTCCTGTCTTGCATACCCATAATGCGGGATTACACAATTTATAATCCCGGCTGATGCTCGCTTAAGAGCATCTATCATTATAAGCAGCTCCATTATATTAGCATTTATAGGCTCACTGCATGTCTGGATAACAAAAACATCGGCACCCCGGACACTCTCGTCAAACCTGATATAAATTTCACCGTTCTTAAACTTTGTTCTCGTTACCTTACCCAAATTCATTTCAAGGTTTTCTGCAATTTTTGCCGCCAGTTCAGGATTGGATGATCCTGAAAATAACAACATCCTTTTGTTGGTAGGATAGTCTTTCATTATTTAATCCCCCTAAGTTTCCTTTTTTATCAGTTTTTCATTTATCTTTGACTGCATTATCTTTTCAAGCTTTGCAAGCGCAGTTCTGTCATTTATACCTTCAATTTCAAAACTATCCTGCACAGTAATACATGTAACTTTCTGTTTTGCGTCAATAAAATTTTCAATTATATCTGTAAGATAGAACTCATTTTGCGAGTTCTTTGAACTAATCTTTTCAAGATAACCAAACAAAGATTTTGTTTCAAAACAGTAAATAGAAGAATTGATTTCATTTATCTTTTTTTCACTCTCAGATGCATCAGATTCTTCGACAATCCTTAAAATATTACTTTTATCATCTTTGATTACCCGGCCGTAACCATAAGGATTATCAACCAAGGCTGTTAAAACAACTGCCGGACTGGCTGATTGTTCCATGGTGTTTGCGACTTTTCTTAAAGTAGAATCACTTATAAGGGGGATATCACCTGGCATTACAAGACACGTATCCCCAAGCTGGCCGATGAAGCTTTTCAACATGCTTACAGCATGCGCAGTACCTAGCTGGTTTTCCTGTATAACCGGAATTGCCCCAGGGAAATTGCTGCTCAAGAACTCCTTGATTTTTTCAGCCTTATGCCCAATAACGACAAATAAATTTTTAGGGTTTAATTTAAATGCGGAGGTTAAAATATAATAAATTATGGGTTGATAACAAATGTTATGAAGAACTTTGGGAACATCAGACTTCATGCGCTTGCCTTTTCCGGCAGCAAGCACAATCACGGTTAGATTTTTATTATTTGTGCTCAATAATTTTTCCGCCCGAAATTTCACTGGATATTAAATTGTAATTTTCACCAAAATAAGCAGTAAGATAAATCAGGTTATTGCACTTCTTGCCAAGTATTTCTTTCCTCAGCAAAAAGGCTGACCCGGCAGGACCTTCTTCTTCTTCATAAAGCCTTGAAATATCGCTGCTCCTTCGGACATTGACAGTAATTTCTTCGCCGCACCTGTTGCATCGGATATTAAAAGTTATAAAGTTTGAAGTGCTTGAATAAGCGGGCGCTGTAAAAAAATTTTTTAAATTTTGTAAAAAACTTGCCATAACAATTTATATTTTAACAAATTTGGCAGATATATTAAACAATATTATAATAAAACATGAATTGAAAAGCAGGATATCAAAATTTAAGCAGTTTGCATACTTTGCAAGGTTTGCACTAATCAGCAGGTTCGGTTCAAAATATAAAAAACCTCTGATAAGCAGCTTTAAGCTGACCAACAGATGCACACTTAAATGCCTTCACTGTCCTTTCTGGAGAAGTAATGAAACCCTGGAACTTAAGTATGATGAGACTGTCGCAATCCTTCGTAAATTGCACAAAGATGGGGTAAAAATAGTAATTTTTGAAGGAGGAGAGCCTCTTATCTGGAAAGACAGGGAAAACAACAAAGATATCCATGATATTATTGCCATGGCCAGGGAATTATTTTATTATATTTGTGTTACAACAAACGGCACCGTTGGACTTAGCAATGTTGAATCTGATATAATATTTGTAAGTATTGACGGCCTGCAAAAAACCCACGATGCAATTCGCGGTAAAAGTTTTGATAGGATTATAGAAAATATAAAAGCAAATAAAAACTCAAAAAAAATAATTGCAAATATCTGCATAAGCAAAATTAACTCCAAAGAAATTCCCGAACTTATAAAATTTCTAAATGACATCACCTTTGGTATAACCATTCAATTTTTTTATCCATATTCCAATGTCGAAAACCTGGTAATAAGCCAGGATGAAAAAGAACAACTGCTTAAAGAGCTGATAAAACTTAAAAAAGAGGGGTATAAAATTTTAGATTCGGCAGCCTGCCTGAAGAAAATGATGAAAAATACCTGGAAATGTTATGATTTTTTAGTATCAAGCGTGGAGCCAGATGGTAAAACTTATTATGGCTGTTATCTAAAAAATAAAGTTGATAATGTATCCTGCAGGGATTGCGGCTTTGCCGTGCATTGTGAAATATCACTTGCTTATAGTTTAAATTTTGATGCTTTGAATTCTGCGGCAAAAATATTCTGGTGATTTTTACTATTCTGATCTCCAGCAATAAACCGTGTATAAAACGACCCCTACAGCAAAAAAAAGCAGCGATATTACAATGGTCAGGGAAAGATTTAAAGCAGTAAGAGGATCATAACCGATATCTCCTATTAAATAATTAATTATAACTGAGTTTGCAGAAGACATTGGCCAAATCCGGGAAAACTTCTGGAGTACGGCCGGCAGCATACTATATTGAAAAAAAACACCGGAAATCGCTGATGTGACAACAGCTATTCCGACTCCTGTCATAATAGCGCCCTGGATATTTTTAATTAACGAACCCACAATCAGTCCCACTCCTGCAGAAGCAAGTGTTCCCAAAAATAAAAATCCTAAAGATTTTAGAAGACCTATTAGTGTAATATTAAACCTGCCGCCAAGAAGCAATCCTACAATTATTATTATTGCTGCACTTGCCAGTCCAAATGTCAATACTGCCAGGATTTTGCCTATTGCTTCTTTCCAGGGTTGTACCGGCATTGTCTTTAGCTTTTGGAAAAGTCCCCGCTGTCTATCCTCAGAAATATTTGCCGGAAGGCTCGTCATTCCGCAAACCATTATTGAAAAAGTAACCATTGAAATAGTACTTTGACCTTTTGCCAAAGCAGCATATTCAGGCGGTACCCCACGTAAAAAAACAAATACTGCAAGCAGCAGCCAGATGGCGGGCCAGGCTATTACCCAGAAAAGTGCAGACTTGTTCCTGAAAGTATCTTTTAGGACTTTTATAAATGTTGCAGATATCTGGTTCACTTTTTGGCTCCCTTTAATTTTTCTGTTGTTTCTCTTACTTTTTTACCTGTCAGTTTGAAAAAAACATCTTCCAGCGATGGCGTGACGGAACCTATCTGAAGCACTTTATGGCCATTGCTTTCAACAGACCGGACTATTTCCGGAATCACTTCGGACGTTTCATCAGTATAGATCTTGTAACCCTCATCTGTTTCAAGCAATTCCTCACCTTTGTTGAAACCGTTTAAAATGTTCTTTATTTTTTCATTTTTAACAGAAACTTCTAAATTTATTACATTTTTTAATCCGCTTCCATTTTTCAATTCATCCGGTGATCCCTCTGCGATAATTTTGCCCATATCCATAAGACCGACCCTGGAAGCAAGTTCGGCATCTGAACCTATATGGCTTATAAGCAAAACTGTTGTTGATTTATCTTTTAACTGGTCTATCAGCCCGAAGAAATTCCTCCTTGCCGAAGGATCAAGTCCTGTTGTCGGTTCATCAAGTATAAATATCTTTATGTGGGGAAAAAGTATGGTCGAAAGTTCAAGTTTTTTTCTCATTCCGCCTGAAAATTTGGAAACCCTTTTATTTTTGTCATCAAAAAGACCGACTTTTTTTAAAAGTTCTTCTGCAATTGTTTTTGTATCTTTATTTGAATATCCAAGCATCCTGGCAAAATAATGCAGGTTCTCAAGGCCCGTAAGATTGGGGTCAGAAAAATTTTCCTGAGGAATATAGCCTACCAGTCTTTTGGATTGTTCGGGTTTTTTGCCAAAGATTTTCACTTCGCCGCTTGTTGGCTTTCTTATTGAAGCAATTATAGAAGAAAGGGTAGTTTTTCCTGACCCATTCGGGCCCATGAGGCAATAGAATTCACCTTCATTTATGATAAGGTCAAGATTATCCAGCACAGCTATTTTGTCATATTTTTTTATTAGTTTTCTGACTTCAATAGCCTGCAATTTTCCTCCATTGGTAATGTTTTCATGGATCAATCTTATCAAATTTTTAACTAAATCAAAATCCAATAAAATAGTCATTTATAAAATGATTTTAAGGGTATGTGAAATTTTTCATTTAAAAATTTATATTCAATAATTAATAATGGTCTTTTTGGAATATAATTACTATAATTTAAAATATTTTTAAGCATGATTGTTCTGAACATAACTAGTCAAGTTTTCTAAAAAATGTCGAGCATTAAAGAATTAATAACAAAATTAAAAAATTTTTTTAAGAAATTTTCAACTTTGATTCCTGCTTCAAAGTTAGTTCTTGAAAAAATTGACTTTTACAGTACACCTGATCCTTCTTTGATGGGTAAATTTGTGACCGACAACAAAAAAAAGCGGTTATTTATAGGGATTTCAATACTTTCTGCTTTTCTTATAATCTACGGAATGCTTGTTTACTGTTTCCCCCCAAACATTATTTTTAACTCGGCCACTACAAACGGCGGCGATATGGGGGCGCATAACTATATTGCCAAATTCTTTGTTGATGAGCTTTTCCCTAACTTGAGAATGACCGGCTGGGACATGGGTTGGTTTGCGGGAATGCCCATGCTTACTTTTTACTTCCCGCTTCCATACTTGCTAATAGCTATCCTTTCAAAAATAGTTACTTTCAACATAGCGTTCAAGCTCATCACTGTGCTTGGAAGCTTAATGTTACCTGTTGCTTTATATTACTTCGGAAAGCTTTTCAAGCTTGAATATCCCTATCCGCAGTTTGCAGCCGTAGGAGCCATGGCCTTCTTGTATATGAAAAGTTTTACAATTTACGGTGGGAACTTTTTAGGTACCTTCGCCGGTGAATTCAGTTATTCCATCAGCTTTGGACTGGTTTTTATTTTTATTGGAAACCTATACAAGGGCATGGAAAAAGGGAAATTTGACTGGTTGTTTATCATAAACTGCATCCTGCTTGATATGATAGTACTGACACATCTCATAACTTTAATAGCGCTTCTTATCATAGTCCCGGGTCTTTTTCTTATCAGGAGAAACTGGAAGGCTGCAAAATATTTGATAGCGGTATTCATGGTGGGATTTTTCCTTTCAGCATTCTGGTCCATTCCTTTTGTATTTGACATAAAATGGTCCCCACCAATGCAATGGACCAATCTAAAAAATTTTAAAGCTCTTGTTCCGCTGGAATTAATCCCGGCTCTTGTTCTTGGAGCTTCAGGAACATTCTTTTACGCATTAAAAAAAGATAAAAGGATTACTATAGTAATATGGACGATAATAGTATTCCTTTCCGTTTTATTTACCTGGGATGGAGGGAGATTTTACAACGCCAGGCTGCTGCCATTCATTTTTATCTTTATCTATTTATTGGCTGCTTATGGCCTGTCAAATCTCTACTGGATCATGGTTGCGAAAATAAAAATAAATGAACTGGACCCAAAAAAAGCAAAAAAGCGTTTTTTCAAATTCATTGTAATTGCTTTTATCCCTATTATAGCTTTCTTATCCAGCGGAGCAATAATGGCCGGGAATCCTCTTGGCCCGGGCTGGTCAAGGCATAATTATACCGGGTTTGAATCAAAGACTGATTGGAAAACCTATGACAGCTTGATGAAATATCTTGACAGCCTGCCTTACGGCCGGGTAATGTTTGAATTCGATAAAAAAATCATAGAAAAATACGGAACTCCCCGCTCGTTTGAACTTATACCATATTGGACAAAACAGCCGGGCATGGAGGGATTGCTGGTCGAAAGTTCACTTACTGCACCGTTTCATTATATCAACCAGGCTGAACTATCCGTGAAACCCAGAGGCACTGTTGCCGGGTGGTCCGTACCAGGCAGAAATTATGAAAAAGCAATGGTTCATTTAAAATACATGAATGTGCGCTACATAATGGCAAGCTCCCAGGAAGTTATCGATGATTTGAACAAAGATAAAAGCGTTGTGTTCCTTAATAAAATTGACCCTTATTCCTTCTATGAAATAAAAGGAAGTAACAACTATATAGAGATAATGGATAATATTCCGTTCAGGTTCGAGACAAAAAACTGGGTCTGGGATATGAGGGACTGGTATTTAAATATCGAAAATATAAACTCGCCTGTAATTTATGACACCGGCAAAGATGATATAAAAAAATATGAGCAGATAAATAAGGAAGAACTGGCGAATGTTCCAAAAAATCCCGTTGAAAACAAGGGCCGGATAATTTATGAAAAGATTGATAGAGAAAAGATTGAGTTTTACACGACTGGCATAGGACAACCTCATGTTATAAAAGTTTCCTATTTCCCTAACTGGAAAGTTTATGGCGCAGAAGGACCGTTCCTGGTTTCACCATCATTTATGCTCGTAATACCCACGCAAAGTAATGTAACGCTGGTTTATGGAAAAACAATAGAGAATATTGTTGGAAATACTTTGACGGTTACCGGCTGGGTCATCGCAGCGGTGGTTTTAATTTCAAATCTGGTGCTCCTCCTTATAAAAAGAGGGAAAAAGAAGCTTGAAAAAACCGACAAATAGGCTTTTTACAGATACTTTCATAAGAGCTTGAATTTAAATTAATTTTTAAATTGATATTTTAAACTGCATTATCTGTTTAGTGCTTCAAGATTTAAAAGGAATTCTTTTACTTTTTCTCCGCCGCCGAAATTTCCAATTGAACCATCGCTTTTAATTATCCTATGGCATGGCACAACAAGCATTACAGGATTGTGCCCAAGGGCTGTACCCACGGCTCTCCAGGCAAGAGGAAAACCTGTCTTTTCAGCAAGCTCCCTGTAACTCAATGTTTTGCCATAAGGAATTAAAACGGCAGTGTTCCAGACCTTTTTTTCAAAATCAGTGCCAGATAGAAAATAGGTGTCAAGACTGATGTTTTTTACCTTGCCTGACAGATAATCTAAAATATATTTTTCAGCCTCTGCAGATTTTTTTTCATGTAAGGAAAATAAGATTTCCTTGCACGAAATTTCTTTGAGTTTTTCAATATAGTTTTCAAACAAGTCTTTTCTATTTACAAGGAGGGAAAGCTTGACTTGCCCGCCAGCTTCGTTGCCAGCCTCTTTACCTCTGCCTGATCCAACCCACAAATAATAGATTGTGCCAATCACTGACTGGAAGTTTGCCTTATAAATCTTTAAATTTTCCAAATTCATAAATTACATGTTATTTGATTTTATAAAAAAATCAATTGACCTGTCGTAAGTTCTCTCATCTTTTGAACTGAAATAGCATGCCGGCAATTCTCCCATATTTTTATGATAAGAGATGCACTCGCAGCATATACCTTTTCTTGCACATGGCTCGTAGGTACAGTTACATTTTGCCAGATTTGTTTCTTTTCTGCATTCCATTTAAAATTCCCTTTCCAGTGTATAATTAAGTTACATAAAAATGACAATTTATAATTTTAAAGACTGCGACGCTGCAGTGCTCAAATCTTATCAAATATTCCTGAAATATCCTTAACGGTCATTGCGCCATTTGCCAGGATTTTATTATACAATTTTTCAGCCTTGTCATCAGCATAATATCTTACCTTTATAATTTGTCTATGCTTTATCTTCGGAGATATAAGTGTAGATTGCATATTTTAAAATATTTTTTAAATGTTTTTTTTAAAAAATAAGTGAATATTATTAGGAGCAGTTCAACCAAATGATAGATAGTATTTTAAAATATAGCCAGCCGTATACCTTAGAGGAACTTGAACGCTACACTGATGGAAGCTTTAAGCCTGCAGCAAGCAAAGCAGGCATCATTTTACTGCTTACGGGTGAAAAAGTTAAAAATATTGGCATAATCTTGTCCGGAAATGTTGAAATATCCTTACAGTTTCTTTTCCATCCAGGAAATTAAAACCGATATTTATATTGACAAATAATCTTCATTGGTTATACTCATTAATGGTGATTATAAAATGTCTTCAAAGAAAATAAACATAACAATGCCCCAGGAGAATCTAAGAGTGCTAAATGAATTCTGCAGTACTGAAAAAATCAATAAGAGCCTGCTAATTCGTGAAGCTACAGTTCAATACATAGCAAATTTCAATGAGCTTAAAGAGATTGAAAAAAAGAATTTAGACATGAAAACAGCTTCAGAAATGATGAAAAGATTGCGGGAAAAAAGCCCCGGATTCGCAGGTAAAAAAAGCGGTGCTGAAGTAATCAGGAAAATCAGGGATAGCAGGTAGAGCAAGATGGATATAGTTGTGGATGCTTCTGTGGCAGTTAAATGGTTTAACGTAAAAGATGAAGATAATGTTGATCTCGCGTTGGAAATACAGAAGCAAAAAACAGAAAATATAATGGAAATAATTGTTCCAAGTCTTTTCTTTCTGGAAATTGTTAATGTCTTTCTTACAAAATCATTATTTAACATACAGGATGTGCTTACGATAGAAGAAGCCCTGGACAAAATGAACCTTGTTGTTGCTTTTCCGGATCATTTAACATTAAAAAATGCCATCAATATTGCGTACGAAAATGACCTTACAATCTACGACACAATATATATCGAGACAGCAATTGCGAATAATGCAATGCTGCTGACTGAGGATAAAAAAGTCCTTTCAACTAAAAATAGATATGATTTCATTAAATGCCTTAAAGAATTTGAGGAGTTTTTATAAAAACTCTAAAACTGAAAAACTACAATTTAACATAATGTTTTTTCTTAATTTATAAGAACTTGCTCGTATAATAAGATAATAATAAATAGTTTATTTATAAGACATCCTAAATTACAATAGATTAATACACCAAATAAGCTAAGCGGAAAGACAAATGGAACTTGCTTTTGGCTGCTATCTTTTGGATCCCCCAAGTATAAATATGATATCTGCCGGGGTATTTACCTAAAACTGATAATGCATTTGCCAAAAAGTATGAATTCTAAACAAAATAAGGGGATTTTTAATAAAAATCAAGAAGTATTATTTTTTGGAAATATAATTTATGTAAAATTTGTGATTACACCTGCCGGTTTTGGGCGAGGCTTTATTTAAGAGAAACTTATCTCTTTTTAAAAATCTTTCATAATCGCAGTCTATATAATCATTCTGTGCATAGTCATCAAACGAGTCTGCTGCAGCAAGCGTCTTGGGTGGTGGTCTGTCCCTTTTGAACTCATCTATATCCCAAGCCAGTCCAGTATTTTCCTTACAATCTTATAATCCTCTATAAAGGCAATAATCCTCATATCCCCACCGCATTTGGGACATATTAAGGGATTCACTTCATAAATTTTTTTTATGAGATGGGCCCAGGATTTATTGGCACCCTTATTATATTCCTCCCCCTCTATGACATATTCTGATTCTTTCATGCCCTGCTTTTTGCGTCTACCTCGGCAAACATTGCTGTAAAAACCTAAGTAACGTAACATCTGTTCATTCTTATTCGGGATATGGGTGCATAGGCTTGCAATAATTTTATGATCTGCCGGTTTTACATTAACTTCAATACCTATTTAGTGCTTCAAGATTTAAAAGGAATTATAACTTTATTCTATTACTAGATAAATACCTTGTATATTAATCAAATAATGAAGATTTTTACCTTGTATTTTCTGCATATATTGCTTATAATTCCCTTTTATAGGTCTAAAGTATGAAATGGAGGTAAAAATGAAAAGGGATATTGAGAAAGTATTAAAGAAATGGAAGGATGAAAAAAGAAGATATCCGCTTTTGGTCAGAGGTGCAAGGCAAGTTGGTAAATCCTATTCAATAAAGAAATTCGCAAGTGAAGATTTTGAAAACCTGGTAGAGATCAATTTTGAACAAAACCCTAAATATAAAGCATGTTTTGATACATTAAATCCTGAGAAAATCATTGAATCTATTTCTATTCTTTCAAATTCTGATATTACCCCCGGTAAAACTTTATTATTTTTAGATGAGATTCAGGAATGCCCTAATGCTATAGTTTCATTAAGGTATTTTTATGAACAATTTCCAGATCTCCATGTTGTCGGAGCAGGATCATTGCTGGAGTTTGCTTTATCTCAGGAAGATTTTAAGATGCCTGTAGGCAGGATACAATATGTTTATTTAAAACCACTTTCTTTTTTAGAGTTTCTTGATGCAATTGGAGAAGAAAAAATAAGAAATATAATTGAAAATTTAAGTCAGGATAATTTGCCATCCAAAGTTATACATGAACATATACTATCTTTTATAAGGCTATACTCTATTATCGGAGGAATGCCTGCTGTTATTTATGAATATATTAATTCTAAAGACATAAAGCGTTGCTTAAATGTTCAAACCATAATTATACAAACCTACCGTGATGATTTCGGCAAATATGCAAGCAGGGTAAAATATAAATATCTTCAAAAAATATTTTATGGTGTTCCGAAAATGGTGGGCAGGAAATTCAAATATTCAAATATAGACAGGGATATGCAGTCGAGAGATTTAAAAGAAGCATTGACCTTACTGGAAAAAGCAGGTGTAGTTTTCAGAGTAAAGCACACCAGTGGAAACGGACTTCCACTTGAAGCCGAAGCAAAAGAAAATATATTTAAAACAGTTTTCTTAGATAT
>Ga0268276_1003626_pt1 | contig 11775 bp, 7 predicted proteins | sample saktaG_4_FD_190145 | JGI IMG/M metagenome (GOLD analysis project Ga0268276, IMG submission 190145) | Saline water microbial communities from Sakinaw Lake, British Columbia, Canada - sak_2010_1_5_45m | ecosystem: Environmental > Aquatic > Non-marine Saline and Alkaline > Saline ...
GGTTTTAAGCACAATTACTTATGAAGATATCAAACCAGATACAAAAATTACAATTCCCAACCTTGAATTTTCTGAAGTTCTAATGTTAGAAAAAACAGATGCTTCTGGCATGCAAAGTACATATGTAAAAATCCCCTATCTAGGGGAATACATAGCATCCATTTACAGATATGGAATTGCTGTGGCTGGGGTTTTGGCTATGGTTATTATAGTAATTGCTGGATTTGAATGGACCATTTCTGGTGGAAATCCTGAAAGAATAAAATCTGCCCAAAAAAGAATTGCTGGTTCAATTACCGGCTTAACAATTGCACTACTGACATACACCCTACTATATACTGTCAATCCTAATCTGATAAAGAATGGGGACTTACAAATAAAATATATAGAAAAAATTAATATTGATGAAATTATGGCAAGCCACACCCCTGGTGACGCTGGAGATTGGGGCAAAAAACCAATGGAGGAAACGGTGAGTTGGATAAAAATTCCTCTCACAATTATAAACGCAATGACATTTAGACCTGATACCGTCTATGCTCAAGAATTATTAAACAATTTATCAATTAAAGAAATCATCAGATATTATACCAAACAATATGGTCCTTACAACAAATTAATTGGTAGACAGTCTGGCACAAAAACAAGTTTGAAACCAGAGTATCTTCAGATTGGATCCTGCTTAGGTTGGCCAACAGAAGATTTATATGGTGACGAAGCCAGAAAAGCTGCTATAGACTTTGCTTTTTATTTGAGAGACTCTGGCATCGTGTCTTATACTCTTGGTGGCTATGGAGCACCTTGTGCCATCCTTCCCAAAAATACTACATCAATTTCAGAAGCAGCTTGTAAAATTGCAGATCATGGCAGTTTTGAATGTTCTAAAAGTTTAAGGACAGAATTAGATGCCGGAAAATGGATAAAACCATGGGAAATAAATTATTGTCTTGATTGTAGTGGCTTTATTCACACAATATTTAAATGTGGGGCACAAAAATTCACTGGTGGAAAGACAGAACTACTATTTAGTTGTGCTGCCGACCAATTATTAATGTACCAACCAATCCCCCGCTCAATCACCAAACCAGGAGATATTGTGGGGTTCAGAAAAGATCCAACCAAAGGTCAGCAAACGGGACACGTTTTAATTTGTCTAAACAATGGTTGTACAAAAGTAATGGATGTGCACGGACCACAGGCTAGCAGTAGACAATATACAAACAAAGGTCTGGATGAGGAACCCGAGGGATTTTTAGACTGGTTAGAACAATCTGATTTGGAAGCAATACGAGCAACGCTAAAAAAAGAGTGGAGAGGACTAGAATCACTTGATTCGGAAATAAAAAATAAAATAAAAAATGGCGGAAATAAAGATGGAAATTTATCTTTCAAAAGAACATATGACGAAACTGGAATATTACCGCCTGAAATATTACTACCTGAAACTGTTATCGCGGATATGCAAAAACAGGTTAATTTTCATTTTGAATTTAGACGAATTATGAACGTTGATTATAAAGATACGAAGGATATCCCCCCCCCGCACTGTGATGACATAATAAAATATTCATTGTGCGACAATGTTGTAAAAGATCTTAAAAAAAGCGGTGATTGTATTTAGACAAATTTTTTAAAAACTTCAACAACTTATGTCTAGTAAATCCAACACAATCTTCGTCTGCTCTCACTGTGGTGCTCAGTATCCAAAATGGACGGGGCGTTGTCTTGAGTGTGGTAAATGGAGTACAATTACCGAAGAACAAAATCAAAAAACAAAAACTGAAAAAAAACAAACTGCTGAATACCCCCCTACCAAAACACAAAAACTGTCAGATATAAAAGCTAGCGATGTAAGCCGTATCAAAACAAATATTTCTGAACTTGATCGCGTTTTAGGTGGCGGAATTGTGCCGGGTAGTTTGATATTACTTGGTGGTGAACCTGGCATTGGCAAATCAACCCTAGCAATGCAACTAGCCACAGCTCTAAACAATGTTTTGTATATGTCAGGTGAGGAATCAGTTGGACAAATAAAACTCCGTGCCGACCGATTGCCTACAACTGACAGCCAATTACAACTAGCTAACGAGGTTCATGTTGAAACTATTTGTTCCACCATAAAACAACTAAAACCCGCGTTGACTGTTGTTGATTCTATTCAAACTATATATTCCGAAGAATCTACTGGTGAACCAGGGAGTGTTTCGCAAATCCGTGCTTGTACTGCCAAATTAATGGAAGTAGCTAAAACAACTAATACCGCCATCGTAATTATCGGACATGTGACAAAAGATGGTACGGTAGCTGGACCAAAAACTTTAGAACATTTGGTTGATACTGTTTTATATTTAGAAGGCGAACGTTATCATGCCTATAGAATACTAAGAGCCACAAAAAATCGTTTTGGGGCAACTGATGAAGTAGGAATTTTTGAAATGAAAGAAACCGGTCTTGAAGAAGTAAAAAATCCTTCAGCTAGCTTTTTACAAGAACGCGGAGAAAACATGTCAGGTTGTGTCGTGACATGTCTCATAGAAGGCACACGTCCTCTGTTAGTGGAAATACAAGCTCTGATAAACAAAACCAGCTTTGGTTATCCAGTTAGAAAAGCTAGTGGTTTTGATTTGAATCGTTTACATGTTTTGACAGCGGTTTTACAAAAAAGAGCCGGACTAAATTTAAGCCAATATGATATTCACCTCAATGTTGTCGGGGGTATTCAAGCCGATGAACCAGCAGTAGATCTCGCAGTTTGTTTGGCCATTGCCAGTGCTTTCAAAGACAAGGAATTAGGGACTGACCTAGTAGTTTTTGGTGAGGTTGGTCTAGGCGGTGAAGTTCGCAGTGTGGTACAAACTGAAAAAAGATTAAAAGAATGTGAAAAGCTGGGCATGAAACGAGTAATAATTCATGAAAGCATAAAAACATTAGAACATAAAAACACTTTAAAAATAATTGATGTAAAAAATATTGCAGAATTGATTAGACATACTTGAGACCACTACACACGACGAGCTCTCCCCCTAGCAGGGGGAGCCAACACGCAGTGACGGTGGGGGTCTGTTGGTATCCTAAAGAATGTTTTAATAATCAAATAAATTTAAAATAGCTTTTTTTAATATAGCCATAAACAAAACCGACCAAAGGTCGGTTTTTAAAATCCCCTGTCAAAAAAAATTGTCTAACCTAGATAATAAACTTACTGAATGTGTAGCGTAACAATATAACAATCAATCGTATCCGTAAATCAGAATTATCAGTAATCCGTAATAACAAAAAACCACCTGTTATCCTCCTCGTTCTAATTCCAACCAATAAATATCTGGGTTAGAATCACAACGAGTCGCAGGTGGTCCTTTGACTCTTGGACAAAAATGCGTCGGACGACGCTAAGGATATATCACTAGGCGGGATAGAAACTACCGTTGAACTTCATCTTCAAACCGAAAGGCTGGGACAAAACGCCTCACCCGTCGACCATTTTTTGCCCCCCTCTCCGATGCAAAGGCCGGAAAAACCGTTCGCTGGTGCCCACGTTTGATAGGGCGACTTCTATCAACGATAAGGGTTTTTCGACCAAGTTGAATTTCCTCAAAACGATCTCCTTGAGATGACATATTTCCCCCAAGCTTATACCAACCACCACTACGGCTAAGAAATTACCCCCTTGATAATTTCTTTTAGTTGGCAATAAACATTGTATAATAAAAAAATTAGATTGTCAAATCTAATCAAGAATTATAATTGATGGATAATATAACTATTATTTACTCTTTAATAGAACACAGATCTAACAGGTAAAACTGATCTAAACAGATCTGTTATTATCCGTTAAATCAGTTAAATCTGTGTTCTATTTACTATTTATTTTACACCCTCACTCCAAATGCACTCTACTCTCCCACTCCTCCACCTTATCTCTTAAAGATTTATATTTTTCAAAATCAATCCCTCGTGCCATATCTCGAGCCAGTTTTATCAAATCATGATCTTGCATGGTAGCTAATTTAAAATTTTTCATCCCGCTTTGAGCTGTACCAAATACTTCACCTGGTCCACGCTGTTCCAAGTCATACTCCGCCACTTTAAAACCGCTATTTTCTTTTTCAAAATATTCTAAACGATCTTTTACTTTTTTGGTAGTACTATCAGTAAACAAAAAACAATAAGATTGATGTTCAGCCCGACCAACTCGCCCACGAAATTGATGTAATTGCGCCAAACCAAATCTATCAGCTCCTTCTATCATCATTACACTGGCATTGGGAATATTTACTCCTACTTCTATTACTGATGTTGAAACCAAAATATCAAGCTCACCTTTGGTAAACTTTTGCATTGTCTCATCTTTTTCAATTGACTTCAACTTACCATGCAAATAACCTATTTTAAGATCAGGAAAAATATTTTTAGATAATTTTTCATACTCACTTAAAACTGTTTTCTTTTCATCTTCACTTGTAACTTGTAACTTATAACTTGTAACAAATTCTTCAACAACACCTGACTTTAAACTTTTGACTTCAGACTTTTGACTTATTAGCGGACAAACAACAAAGACTTGTCTACCCTGCTTCACCTGTTCACGAATAAAATCATATGCCTTTTCCCGATTATGCGGATCCACCAATCTGGTTTTGACTAATTTTCTACCTACCGGCATCTCATCAATAATAGACAAATCCAAATCACCGTAGAGAGTCAAAGCAAACGATCGTGGAATTGGCGTTGCTGTCATACTCAAAAAATGTGGCGTAACGACAGATCCCCCCCTATGAAGGGGGGTTAGGGGGGTGTTGGCTTGGTTGGTAGTCTTCTCACGCAAAACCTTCCTCTGCTCCACCCCAAACCGATGCTGTTCATCAACAATTACTAATCCTAAATTGTTTCCGCCCAAGGCAGATCCCTGCCTGCCGGCAGGCACGGCGCCTTGGGCGGAAAATTCAACTTTGTCTGTCAACAAAGAATGGGTTCCAACTACTATTTGCACTTGTCCCTCATTAATATTTCTTAATATCTCTTTTTTTGATACATTGAGATACATAGAGATACATTGAGATATTTTTTTATCTTCAGGATCCACTTGTTTATTTTTATCTCTACATATTTTTCTCTTACTTCTTGTCATCAACCCAACTCTCAAATCTAACCCTGCAAACAATTCACACAAACTCTCATAATGCTGAAAAGCCAACACCTCTGTCGGTGCCATTATCACCGCTTGATAACCATTCAAAACTGCACTATAAAGTGCCATAGCTGCCACAACAGTTTTTCCTGAACCAACGTCCCCTTCTAATAACCTATTCATTGGTTCATCACTATCCATATCTTGCAAAATCTCCCAGGCTGATATTTTTTGTTTTTTGGTTAATTCAAATGGTAATGATTTAACAAAATCCTTTATTTCTTTTTCTTTAAATTTAATTTCTGGTGCACTGGACTTCTTTATATCCTGCCGAATTAATTCCCCACGCAATTGCAACAAAAATAATTCATCAAATTTAAGCCGACGCAAGGCATGTTTCATTTCATCATCAGACTCTGGAAAATGAATAGCTCTAATTGCTTCGCCCAAATTCATCACATCAGCTTTTTCTTTTAAATCATTTGACAACCAATCACTTATTTCATCTGCCAAATCAATTATTTGACTCATTAAAAACCGCAACTGCTTCTGAGTAATTCCTGTAGTCAAAGAATACATCGGCACTATTCTGGCTGTATGGGTTGTTTCAGCTTGGTACTTAACTTTTTCATAAGCTGGCGATACCAATTGTACCCCAAACATATCTGATTTTACTTTTCCCGAGAAATAAACTTCATCACCAACATGCAAAGTTTTAGTAATAAACGGCTGACCAAACCAAATCACTTTTATTTGATCACTATCATCAGCCACAATCGCCTCGGTGATCATGGTTCTTTTTCTAGGACTACGTTTATTAGCAATCAATTCTATTTTTCCCTTAATCGTCACTTGTTCATCAACTTGCAAATCTTTAATCGATTTTAAGCTACTAAAATCTTCATAACGAAAAGGAAAATAAAAAAGCAGGTCTTGAGCGGTCTCAATACCCAAATGTTTCAACCGCTTTTCCAAAACTTTGCCCACTCGATTCAATTTTCCTATCGGTGTATGTAGTTGCATAATTTTCACTAGCCAAATAACATATAGCTATTTTAACATAAAATCTCCGTTTTGGGGAGATTTATGATTCATTTGTATGTCTAGAACCCAATAAGTATGTTTAACCAAAGGCTTATTTGGATGTCATCTGGAAATTAACCTAAAATGCCTCGGTTTTAATTAGATTTGTGAACTAAATGGCAAAGACTGAATAAAATTTGTCATAAAATCCCAGTCTGGTTGATTTTGTTTTGTTGGTAATTTTATTTTAAAATTTTGAAGACGACTCATTTTAGCGGTAACTCCGTAAGAAAATCGATATTTTTCTTTTTTTAAAATAGTTGTTAAAAATAACGCAATTTCACCTGTTATTGATTTATTTTTTAAATATAAAACATTACAGTTGTCAGAAATCCACGATTTTTGCTTTTGATAAAAAACTTCTCCAATTGTGCCATAACAAGCAAACGATAAACAATTTTCATCAGTATAACCATTACTAATAAAAGCATCCATTCCATTATTTATACCAGATGAACTTATATATGGGAATTTGCCGTTTGATTGGTCAGCTGTTGTTAATCGTTTGCCTTTTTTGATTGTAAATAATTCTCCAAGAGTATAATATTGCCAATCTTTTGCATCTAGTTTTGGTGTTAGAAAGTTTTTAGCTGGTTTTGCAACGTACGAATAATCCTTTATATGTGTATCAATAAACTTTTCCATAAAGTCCCAATCTGGCATATTATTTTTGACGGGTAATTTTACTTTTAACTTCAAAGTATCATTCAATCTAATTTGATTTCCGTAGTTAAATCGGTATCGCTCACAAAGCAACAACGTTACAAAAAATAAGTTAATTTTTTTTGACATTTTTTCTTTTGAAGACAGTACAGTGACATCTGACGAAACACAAAAAGGTCTTTCTTGATAAAAGACAGACATATTTACTTTTCCAATGGTAATACCATCTGTAAATTTCGGTTCTAAATCAGTAAAAGCCATTATGCCATTGTCTTGATCACTAGAAGAAACTAGTGGAATTTCTCCTTCTTGATAATCATCTTTCGCATAATATTTACCAGCATTCATTACAAAAAAATCTGAAATAGCAAATGGCCTCCAATTTGTTGTATCAATTTTTTTATTCATGTTCATTATTTATATTTAACATAAATAAAGCGTGATCTTTTATAACTTTTTTAAAATCATCAACTGATAAATTGGAATAATCAGTTTCCATATATGTCTCAGCACACCATTCATCTTCGGCAGTAATTTTTTTAAGTACGGACAAACCCGGAATATCTTTGTGATTGCGATAATTGTTGATCCATTTTTGTTTAATTTCATTTTCAAATTTTCCAAATAAATCAATCCGACCCTTATTTTTGCGTTTTACAAAACCATCATCTTTATAATAACCAAAATATACTTCTTTGTCGGCTGGGTGTGGACGTTTGGCAGTAAAAACCATGATGCATGAAACCACCCCTACTCTAGAATTAAAAAACAATTCATCAGGCATTGAAAATACTGCTTCTAATGTATGATTTTTAAAGACCTTTTTCTTATACTCGTAAACTTTACCGCTAGTAGCGAGTGCTTCTTGCATAGGCACAATCGCCGCGCATAAACCACCTTGTGATAAACAATCAAGATTGTTCAAAATAAATTCATACTCATCAATGTCAGTCTTTTTATCATTTTTATATGGAGGATTAAGTAGTCCAACATTGGGCTTTTTCTTTTTGACTAGATTAATAATATCTTCATCAAAACAACTGCCGTGATAGATATTTGTTTTACCATCCTGATGGATAAACATGTTTGAACAAGCGAGTGGAAAAATTTTATCCGATTGTTCCGTACCAATTAATTGGTTTGATTTAATTGTTTTCATCTTCTCTTCATCACCTTTGGCATTTTTTACCATAATACTCATTGCAGAAACCAAAAAACCTCCAGTCCCAGTACAGTTATCATAAACGACACTATCTTTATTTACTTGAACCAATTCAGCCATGAAATCAGTAATATGTGGCGGGGTTAAAACAATACCCAGACCTTTGTCGGAGTTAGCGTAACGCAAAAATTCAATATAAAGTTGTCCAAGTGCGTCAAAATATTCATGTGTTTTTATGAAATCTTGGATATTTTCTTTAATATCCGTAATTATATTACGGAGATCTATACTATTTTTTTTAGTTAAAGCGGAATTACCAACTATTAATTTAAAACGACCATCTAAAATTTTTAATTTTGTTTCACCGATTTTATCGGTTTCAAACATGTTGTGTGTTGTAAGAATTAAAAAGTCGGCAAGCTGTCTTGCATCAAAATAGTTAGTATAAGTTGTTGAAAAACTTTCATTTTCAAGAGCAATTAAAATACAAGCTATTAGTAAAGCGCGTTCATCCTCAGCAATTTTGAGTTGATGCAACTTTTTATTGAGTTCCTGAGAAAAAGCAAGTAATGACTGATAATCTTGACGAAATTTTTCCGGACTTTTGATATAACCATTTAAATAATCATTAAGCGGTAAAAGTTTATCATCAAAAATAGGTGTAGTAATTTGTTCACCTTTGAGCTGGAGAAAATGAGAAATTTTTAATTCTTTTATTTTTTCACCGCTTATGGCAATCACAAGGACATCAAACCCTTTTGAAAGAAATGAACTATAGAGCTTTGCACCATCTACTGCGTAATCTGCAAATTGATCACCTGTCTTACTTTCATGTTTATTAACATTTCCTTTACACTCAACAGCTATTATAAAATTTGGATTAGTACGATTTTGAATTATAAAATCTGGTCGACTTTTTCCCGAGCCGTCTTTTTTTGAAGCCCCATTTAACATTTTTTTGATTTTATCATTTTTTGAGGATTGTCGTTCATAAATCCAATCATAATTTTCTGTACCCAAAGCTACAGCATCCGCATACTTTTTGACAAAATCTTCAAAAATTGTTTCAGTATTAGTTTCATTTATTGTCATATAATAATATTATACCATACTTGCTAAAATTTTGGTAATAATCATATAGCGAACAAAAAAACACCACTTTTATGATGTCTATAGGTCGCCCAGAACCGCTCACTACATGGTGCTCTCGGCAGGAATCGAACCTGCATCGCAAGATCCGCAATCTTGCGTCCTATCCATTGAACGACGAGAGCTTATATAAAAATTACAGATCTAAAATTCCAAATTATAAATACTTCAGAAGTATATATTAAATAATCAAAAAAGTCAAGCCTAAGCTAAACTTTTTGGAAATTTTATTTTAATTACATGTATTTTATTCCGTGTATCTTGTATTTTGTCTTAGTGTATCAACCAATTCCTAGCGGCTCTGTCAGCCAAAGGTTCTTCTTCTTTTTCCATATCTTCAACCAAAAACTCTCGCAAACTATGTTTAACTTCAATCGGGTTGTTGTCTAGCAGAGGAATCCTGATAGCTGGTTGCAAAACACTCTTGGTTTCCAAAAACAAAGTCTTAACAAGTGGTAATTTATAAATAATGTAAAAACTCTCAAACTCAGAATAATCATAAAACTTGTTACCAACAATGATACCGAGATCAGTAATCCGAAAGGGTATTTGTGGCGCATCTTGATGTGATTGCAAAAACATTATTATACTAAAAAGTATTATTATTAAAGAAAACAAAAAATTACCAGTGATAACTCCATAAAAAACTAGAAGTAATCCCAGACTAATCATTAGTACATACCACCATATCCCGCGATCATGTCTTTCATATTGTTGAATAGTCCACTCATGCAAAACATCACCAATTGATGTTTCGTTATTTATTATTTCTGACATAAATTTTATTTAATAATAATTTTTGTTATACTTATATTATACTCCTAAACTGTCCAAAAAACAACCATTGTCAAGAACCTCTTTTTCTGATATAATAATTCACATATGGAGAGGCGTCAAATAAATTTTCTACCAACTGAAACTCACCAAGAAGAACTGGTAAAACCCCCTAATCCTAGGCGGACTATTTTTTGGGTTGTTTTAATTATTTTATTTTTGACAATTGGTGGCTGTATTGCCAAAACTGTTTCAGATTATCGTGCCCCCAATGATCCCGAGGCCTATGATCCCACCACATTACAACCAAAAAAACCCCAAGGTATTTTTAAAAAAATGACCCAATATGTACTTAGCAAGACCTATCAACTGGACGGTGAAAAAAACGACCGAATAAATATTCTACTCTTGGGTATGGGTGGGGTTGGTCATGATGGACCTTTTTTGACTGATACCAACATCATTGTTAGTATAAAGCCATCTACCGGCCAAATTGCCATGATTTCCATCCCTCGAGATTTGGGAGTGGAAATACCAGATTATGGTTGGTATAAGATAAACCATGCTAGTGCTTTTGGTGAAACAGAAAAACGTGGCTCAGGTGGCGAGCTAACCAAAAAAGTAATAGAAGACACTTTTAATATTGATATCCATTATTATACCCGAGTAGATTTTACAGCTTTTTCTGAAATAATTGATGAGGTTGGTGGAGTTACGGTAAATGTTGATAATACATTTACTGATGAAATGTTTCCAGCAGATAATTATGAATTTCAAACTATTAATTTTGAACAAGGCACACAAATAATGGACGGCATTACTGCTTTGAAATATGCCCGTTCTCGTCATGGCAACAATGGCGAAGGCTCTGATTTTGCTCGCGCCAAAAGACAACAAAAAATTATTTTAGCATTAAAAGAAAAATTATTATCATTCAGCACACTAATCAATCCGTTAAAAATAAATAACATAATTAATGTGCTTGAAACTCATATTGATACTGACTTAGAATTTTCTGACTTAATGTCATTTTTAAGATTAATAAAAGAATTGAACACTAATAATATCATCACCGTAGTTTTGGACGACAGCCCCAATGGTTTTTTGCAAAATAGCTACTCCTCCGATAATGTCTTTATATTAGAACCAAAAACCGGCAACTTTACTGACATAAAAAAAATGATAGAAAATGTTTTTGAAGAAGTGATTGCCGAGGCAAATGATACCCCAGAACAAGTTGCCCCCATCATCAAACCACTAAACATTGAAATTCAAAACGGTACTTGGACAGTTGGTCTGGCGGCCAAATTTAGAAAAGACTTACAAGAAAAAGGCTTTTCTATCAGCAGTGTCGGCAATACTGAAAATCGCCCTCAAATGTATAGTGCTATTTACAAAATCTCCCCCGAAGCCAACGACATTGCTTTGGCACTACAACAACAACTAAACATTCCAATCAAACAAACCCTACCGAGCGATATCATTGCCTCCACTTCTACTGAAATTTTAATTATTTTGGGAGAAGATGTAGAAAAAACAGCAGACGAAATTAAAAAAATTTAAAAGATTTAAAAATTCACTAACCAAATAGCAACCACTTTCTACTTTCTACTTTTAACTTTATACTAATTTTATGTCAACACCTGCCAAAATTGAATTAGAGAATCTTCCAACCATAGCACTAGTCGGTAGGGTTAATGTTGGTAAATCAACCCTTTTTAATAAATTAATTGAACAAGACAAAGCCATTACTTCCCAAGTGCCAGGTACTACTCGCACTAACAATGAAGGTTTGGTATTATGGCGAGGAAAATAT
>Ga0268276_1003628_pt1 | contig 11773 bp, 10 predicted proteins | sample saktaG_4_FD_190145 | JGI IMG/M metagenome (GOLD analysis project Ga0268276, IMG submission 190145) | Saline water microbial communities from Sakinaw Lake, British Columbia, Canada - sak_2010_1_5_45m | ecosystem: Environmental > Aquatic > Non-marine Saline and Alkaline > Saline ...
TTTGGCGTATTTTTCGGTCATGACCGCAAAAAAATTGCCTAACTTGTTGATCTCGGTGATCATGCTGGGCACGGATTGCGCTCCTTCCTCGAAGGCTCCTGTTCGTATGATGCGCGACATCGACTCGGTGATGTGCCGGATGGGGCGCAGCGTGACGGCCATCATGAACACGCTTGAGATAGCCGAGAAAAGCGTGGAGAGCGCCACAAATACCAGCAGCATTCGAACCATCATCTTTTTCTGATCCACCTCCAGGAATGAACCTTTGCCGACCTGCAACAGACGCCCGTCATTCAGGCGGGTGGTTTTGATCTGGATATGCCGTTGTAAAGGTCGGATATAGTATTCGCTCAACCCATTGACATCAGTTTTTGCGTCATCGTCCGATACATAATTTTCCCATTCCGGCAAGTCGATCTTTTGCGGCCAGGTAATGGTATATTCGACTTGGCCAGTTCGGTTGATCACGCGCACGATAAAAACGGTGGAGGGCGGATAACGTCCTGTAGTCACCTGTTCCGCCAGCCAGTTGCCTTCCGGGTTCTGGTTAAGCAATTCAACCAGCTCCTCGCTTTCCGCACGAACATCCTGTCGATCGAACTTTCTGGTGGTGGTGGTTATGACTCGGCTGCTCAAGAGGTACAACATGCCTGTGCAGATGACGTACACTGTCAAGTACCCTACACCCAGGTAAAAAGCGAAAGAACGGAATCTTTTATTCATGCGCCCTGAAGACATAGCCTACTCCACGCATGGTCTGAATTAATTTCTTGTCGTAACCGGCGTCAATCTTGTTGCGCAAACGGCAGACCAGCACATCGACTATATTGGTTTGCGGGTCGAAATTGTAATTCCAGATGCGTTCGAGAATAAGTGTTTTGGTTAGCGGGCGGTTAGGGTTACGCATCATCAGTTCCAGTAGCGCGAACTCGCGCGGCTGCAGCTCGATTTTGTTGTTGCCCCGGAAAACAGTCCGGCGCAGGAGGTCTATATGTACGTCACCGGCGTAAAGGGTGGTGGCGTTTTTGCCTTTGTGTTGGCCGGGATTGCGGCGTCGCGTGATGGCGTGGAGGCGCGCTGCCAGCTCGGTGAATGAGAAGGGTTTGATCAGATAGTCGTCGGCACCTGCCTCCAACCCTACGACACGGTCGTCCACTGTGGCTTTGGCGCTGAGTATCAGCACCGGCGTAATGTCGCCTTTATTACGCATTTGCTTGAGAATCTTGATGCCGCTTATGCCGGGCAACATTATATCTAGCACAACGGCATCGTAACGGTGGTTTTGCCAAAGCTCCAGACCCTCATTGCCGGACGATGCAATGTCCACAGTATAGCGTTCATGCTGGAATCCCTTGCTCACAAAAGCCTGGATTTTATCATCGTCTTCTATCAGTAGTATTCTCATGTGGTTTCCGCACAGTTTGATGCCTAAAGATCGCGGTGTTTGTCTAGCGGTGCGTTTTCCGTGTTGGCGTTGTTGTAGATAAAGTGGGCCTGCAAGATGGCCAGGATCGCGAATAGTGGCAAGAGCAGTTCCTGGCCCTCTTCCAATGCGGTGCAAAGCGCGCTTGTCTGGTCGGAAAGACGTATGCCAAAATCTTTGCGCAATACCGCCGGGGCGCGGTCGAACAGCTGTACCAAGATGGTGGTGCCGCCGATGAAGGCGATGGACCAGCATACCGGGTGTAGTTGGAAAAGGCCTTTGACAAGACGCGGCAGATAATAGAGCAGGGTGCCTGCGCAGATGCCGATGACCAGGACGAAACAAGCCAATACGATCAGGCGGTCGGAGAGCGGGTTGACGGAATTGGTCAGGAAGCGCATCTTGAACGGCGTTCCGCGTGTGGCCTCGGGCAGTCCCGACGCGGTGATCAACAGCTTATGCCAGTCCATCTCGCGGCAGATGCCAAAGAAAGTGATAACGGAAAAAACAGTGGCCCAAAAGAACCGGTGGCGGTCAGGCCGGATCGGAGGCACGAGCCACAAGAAACCGATTTGGAAGAATAGCAGGGCGACGGTGGCGATTTCCAGCGGGGAACCGCCGTTCTGGTCGAAATGCAGATCGATCCATTTCGGAGTGGCATAGACCCAGACGGTCAGAAGCACGATTACACCCGCCAGCCACAACAATGGCGCCGCCACCCAAGATCGTTCGCTTTTAATAAAACACATTGGCATATACTCCTGCTTCGCCTACACTTAGTCCCATACTTCGTCGGGTACACTTAGTCAACCTGCTTACTCGATCCCGCGTACCTCGATTCGGCGGACGGTTTAGGGAACCATCCCTACCAGGATCTGTGGTTCGCACGGTAGGGGAGGGACGCATCCCCGAGGCATCCGCATAGCCCCCTCGATCATTCGTAATGCAACCGCACGGCCCGACTGAACCCTGGCGCCTGAATCCCCGGGGCGATGTAACAAACCTTCGTTACAAAACTTGAAAATTGGAATTGGAAACTTGGGTTGATAAGAATGCATAACATTAATGGGGCGGGGCTGTGAAGACCGGTTGTCGCATGACCTTCCAGGGCAGGCCGCAAAGCTTAAGGTCGGACATGAAGGGATCGGGGTCGAACTGTTCCATGTTGAAGACACCTTGTCCTGCCCATTTGCCAGTCAGCATCATTTTGGCTCCGATCATGGCAGGCACGCCTGTGGTGTAGGAGATGGCTTGCGACCGCACCTCGTCGTAACAGGCTTCGTGGTCACAGATGTTGTAGATGAAGACCGTGCTGTCGTTACCTGCGGTATCCTTGCCTTTGAGCTGGCAGCCGATGCAAGTCTTACCCTTGGTCAACGGCCCAAGAGAGGCTGGATCCGGCAAAAGGGTCTTCAGGAACTGCAGGGGAATGATGTCAACACCCTTGAACTTGACCGGGTCGATGCGGGTCATGCCGACATTACCGAGCACTTCCAGATGCTTGAGATAGTTTTCGGAAAAGCTCATCCAGAAGCGGGCGCGTTTAAGGCCGGGAATGTGTTTGGTCAACGACTCCAATTCTTCGTGATACATAAGGTAGATTTTCAGTTTGCCAAGCTCTTCGGGCATGATGAACGGCGATTTGACCGACAGCGGGTCGGTCTCGACCCATTTGCCGTCCTGCCAGAAACGGCCGCGGGCGGTAACCTCCCGGATGTTGATCTCGGGATTGAAGTTGGTTGCGAAAGGCTGGCCGTGGTTGCCGGCGTTACAGTCGATGATGTCGATCTCTTCGATGTTCGGGATGAAATGTTTGCGACCATAGGTGCAGAAAACGCTGGTGACGCCAGGATCGAAACCAGAACCTAAAAGCGCCATCAGTCCGGCCTGCTTAAAACGGTCTTGGTAAGCCCATTGCCACTTGTATTCGAACTTGGCCTGATCTGGCGGCTCATAGTTGGCGGTGTCCAGATAGTTTACACCCACTTCCAGGCAGGCGTCCATAATGTGCAGATCCTGATACGGCAGGGCCACGTTGATCACCAGGTCGGGCTTGTGCTTTTTCAGCAAGGCTATTGTCTGCGGCACGTTGTCAGCGTCCACCTGGTCGGTGGTTGCAGGACGGGGGAGTTGCGCCGCGATGGCATCGCACTTGCTTTTGGTGCGTGAGGCCAGGACGATATCCGTGAAAACTTCAGGCATTTGCGCGCACTTGTGGGCAACAACCGCGCCGACACCGCCGGCACCGATGATTATGACTTTGGACACTGAATCCTCCAAGTAAGAATTGAAAAACAGGATTTGGTCAGGGGGAATTGTGGGCGGGGCGTTCCGCGTCAAACTATTCTTCCCGCGCCGCGACCCGCAGATCCCGGCTTTGTCGCGCGGTCAGATAGCTGATGACGGAGGTCTTGATGTAAATGGTTGTTTTCACAGTCAGTATATTACACAAATTCCATCCGATGGGCAACTGGATCAAAATTGTGTCATTCCGGACGCGATGTAACTTTATTGTATCGCACCCGGAATGCAGAAGTTGAACAGCAAAGTTATTTCATTTTTCCATTCGCATTTGATGTCTCGGCTATGCGGACATTTTACACTTCACCCATCGAGGATCCGCACAACTAATTATTATTGTGCTTGCCGCTGATTATCAAAGGCGATATGTTTGTTGTGATTATCGGGAAAGCATTCTCAACAAATGAGTTCACACTATCCGTGTTGCTATCGCGTCACAGAAAGTGTGACTCTAATCTTGTATTATCGGTAGCGTCCATAGGACGCTAGGTTGTTAGCATTTTAAGCTGTAGGCTATTAGGTTAAATGCAACTGGCGCGTATGTTTCAATAAGCAAAAGGTATTTTGTGTAAAAAGGCGCATTTGCTTGTTTTGCGCATCAAAATCGTTACTTTTGTACAAACCTAAACACCTGACAGTCTAAACACCTAAACTCCTGCATCCTATGGGATGCTAATGTTGTATTATATACTATGAGCTTCTCAAAGATCACATTTCGAGTGCGGCTGAAACTGCTTTGGGGTGCGGCGCGACGGCTATTTCTGAACATCTTCTGTCCCGGTTACGTGCGGGCGCGCCTAGCGCAACGCCTTGGCGAGTGTCGGCGTTGCGGAGCCTGCTGTCAATTGGTCTGCAAGTGCCCTTTCTTCCGGGACGACGATCATGTTTCGTCGTGCGCGCTCTATGCTCGCCGCCCTCCGAATTGTTGCAATTTCCCTATCGATGAGCAAGATCTTGCCGACCGTGACCTGGTGTCTCCAGATATTCCCTGTGGTTTCTGGTGGTCACACTCCGAGAAAGGAAAGGAGCACTCGAACAAATAAATCGACACATACAAATCACCAATCATAACCGATTAATTCAGGCGGTTGAAAAGGAGCACCGAACAGATGTATGATTCTAGCGGCAAGTATCCAGAAACCAGCAACCATAAACCAGCAACCGGCATTGCTGCGCGTCACTTGTCGGTTTGAGACGCAGCTTCGCTAATACTTATGAGCATAATCACGATTTCCATTTTAGTACTGATAAGCATCCTGCTAATTATCATCCTCACATCAGTGGTAAAACTGAATGCGTTCGTGTCGTTGTTTGTGATTTCATTATTACTAGCAATCACAGCACTTCCCGAGCACAATGTAGTGGATATTCTGAAACAGGGCTTTGGTAATACGATCGCTTCTATTGGGTTTCTGATTATTTTCGGAGCTATCATTGCCGTTGTGCTCGATAAAACCAGAGGCGCCGTAAGTATTGCCAATTATATACTCGCGAAAACTGGACAAGCAAAAGCTGCAAAAGCAATGGGCGTTACAGGTTTTGTTGCAGGCATGCCCATTTTCTGCGACTCAGGTTTTATTATCCTGAGTGGCTTGGCTAAATCATTCAGTGCAAAAGCCAAGATTGCCTTGCCGTTTGTGGCTTTTGTGTTAGCAACATCTCTCTACTCAGTACATTGTCTGATTCCAACACATCCCGGAGCTTTGGCTGCTGCTGGAATTTTGAAGGTAAATATAGGCCATCTGATTTTATTCGGGACTGTTTTTGCTATACCAGCAAGTATTACAGCTTTCTACTGGATAAAATGGAGAACACACAGTCATGCCGATGAAGTGGCAACAGCAACGCCGGATAATCCTCCAATCGTAGAAGAAAAAGAACTTCCTTCGGTTTTCTTGTCGCTTTTACCCATAGCTGCTCCTTTGATTTTAATTGCATTGGCTTCGGTGCTTAATGTTTTTGATTTTACGGGCAATAACCTGTTAGTTAAAAGTTTGCTTTTTCTCGGACAACCGATCATTGCATTGCTTGTCGGAGTGCTGTTTTCCTTGTTGCTACTAAAAAACAAACGGATCACATCCTTAAATGCTGTTTTTGAAAGTGCGATTGAAAAAGCGGGACCTATTTTAATTGTAACAGCCGCAGGAGGAATGTTCGGGCTAGTCATCAAAGAGACTGGTATCGGCGTGGCGGCAGGTGAATTTCTTTTGGCAACTGGCTTAGGTGTCGCTGTTCCATTTCTGATAGCTTTTCTATTGAAGACAGCTCAAGGCTCTTCAACAGTAGCCATCATCACCGCCGCATCTTTTGTCGCGCCAATGCTTCCTGCTTTAGGATTGGAAAGTGAAACCGGCAAACTGTTTGCAATGCTTTCGATGGGAGCAGGGTCGATGATGGTTTCTCATGCCAATGATTCTTATTTCTGGGTGGTATCCCGATTTTCGGGTGTTAATATGAACACTACACTGAAAGTTTATTCCTCCGCGACAATCGTGATGGGATTAACAGTATTTCTATGTGTGTTCATTGCTTCACGTTTTTTGCTTTAAATTAATGGATATGAAAAACAGTGTAAAACAGATATTTCTTGCAGGCGTTGAAAGTGTCCTGCCTGATCAACTGATGCGTTCACAGGTGACATTCGTTGAAGGCGTTTTGTCTGTTGCAGGAACTTCATATCCACTTGCCAGTTTCAAGAATATTTATGTGTTGGGGGCAGGGAAAGCCAGCGCATTGATGGCAAAGGAAATGGAACATATTCTCGGTGAACATATTACGGATGGTCATATTGCAGTAAAACACGGACATGCTTGTGACCTGAAACAACTGAAAGTTACTGAAGCTGGCCATCCATTACCAGACCTAAACGGCATAACTGCAAGTCAAAAAATATTAAAAATTGCCCACAAAGCCGATGCTTGTGATTTGGTTTTTTGTCTTTTATCTGGCGGCGCTTCAGCATTATTGGCTGACTTTCCTGAAGGATCGACTTTAGAAGATTTGATCATGACCAATGAGCTGTTGGTAAAGAGCGGAGCCAACATCAAAGAAATCAACACCGTACGTAAACATCTTTCTAAGATCAAAGGTGGGCAACTTGCTAAAGCGATACATCCGGCAACCACCATCAGTCTGATTTTATCGGATGTGATTGGCGACCCTTTAGATGTAATTGCTTCAGGGCCAACAAGCGACGATAAATCAACATTTAAAGATGCTCTCGCTGTTATAGAAAAATATCATTTAGAGGCGCGATTGCCGGAAACGATGATGCGCTATCTTAAAAACGGTGACAACGGATTGGTCGCAGAGACACCGAAACAGGACGACATGATATTTAAAAAAGTGAATAATGTCGTTATTGGAAGTAACAGCATTGCCTTGACAGCAGCAGCCGATAAGGCAAAAGCACTTGGGTTTATACCTTATATCATCACTGCCGCTTTGGAAGATGATTACACCAAAGTGGGTGACTTTATTCTGGAATCGATTGAAAAATATAGACAACATCAACCCAATCAACCGCTTTGTCTGCTTTTTGGAGGAGAGCCGACAGTGAAGGTAACAGGAAATGGACTTGGTGGTCGTAACCAGCATCTTGCGCTGTATTGCGCTATAAAACTTGAGGAAAGGAAAGGCCTAACACTACTTTGCGCAGGAACCGACGGCACCGATGGCCCAACCGATGCGGCAGGAGCTATCGTTGATGGACAAACAATGTCAACGGCAAGCTCAAAAAATATCGATCCGCTGAAATACTTGCAGACATCTGATTCATATCACTTTTTCAATCAAGTTGGCGGACAGCTTGTCACAGGCTCAACACATACCAACGTGATGGATATTATGATTGCGTTGCTTGAATGCTGAAACGGGCACGGTATGATTGTCGTAACCCCCCCCAAAATGTATATTGGTACAAATGACACGTTCTGGAATAGGATATGATTCCCATCGCTTGACAGATGGGCGAAGGTTGGTTTTGGGTGGGGTGGAAATACCATACTCCAGGGGGTTGGCTGGCCATTCTGACGCGGATGTGCTGATACACGCATTGTGCGACGCCTTGCTGGGCGCGGTAGCCGACGGCGATATCGGCCAACATTTTTCTGACAACGACCCGCATTGGAAGAATGCTGACAGTACGGTGATTTTAAGCAAAGTAGCGGAGCGCCTGCGTTGCAAGGGGTGGGAGATACTGAATACGGACGTGACGGTCATTGCCGAGGCACCCAAGCTGATGGCACATATTTCGGCGATGCGCGAGCGTTTGGCTGAGGTTATGGGCATAGACAAGACGTGTATTTCGGTCAAAGCAAAAACCAACGAAGGTATGGATGCGGCAGGACGAAAAGAGGGCATTATGGCGTTGGCAATAGCCACGGTTTATTCAAAAGGCACTGATTTCGGAGAAAACTGAAAAATGTTGATTTACAACAGTCTGACACGAAGTAAGGAAACGATTGAACCATTGGAGGACAACCATGTCCGTATGTACACATGCGGGCCGACGGTTTACAACTTCGCGCATATCGGCAATTTCCGTGCTTACACCTTCGAGGACGTATTGAGACGCACACTTTTGTTCAACGGTTACAGGGTCACGCAGGTTATGAACCTCACGGACGTGGATGACAAGACCATCCGCGGTGCCCTGTCCTCCGGGGTCTCGCTGACCGAATTCACCCGGCCTTTCAAAGATGCCTTTTTTGAGGATCTGGCGAAACTTAATATCCAGTCTGCCGAGTTCTATCCGGCTGCAACCGGCCACGTTAAAGAGATGATAGCTTTGGTCGAGACGCTGTTCAATCGTGGCCTCGCCTACAAATCAGCCGACGGATCCGTATATTTCAATGTGGCCGCTTTTGACGGCTACGGCAAATTGTCCCGGCTGGACCGCGCAAATCTAAAAGCTGGCACCCGCGTGTCCCAAGATGAGTACAAGAAGGAAAATTACGGTGATTTCGCCTTGTGGAAGGGATGGGACGCGAGTGACGGCGATGTGGTGTGGGATTCGCCGTGGGGCAGGGGGCGACCGGGGTGGCATTTGGAGTGTTCAGCCATGTCGATCAAGTATCTGGGTAACACCTTTGACCTGCACACCGGCGGCATCGACAATCTATTTCCGCACCATGAAAATGAGATCGCGCAAGCCGAAGGAGCAACAGGCAAGCCCTTTGTCCGATACTGGATGCATTGCGCCCATTTGCGGGTCAATGGCGAAAAAATGTCAAAATCGCTCGACAACTTTTTTACTTTGCGCGATCTGCTGCGACAAAACTGGAGCGGCCGCGAGATTCGCTATGTCTTGATTAATGGCCAATACCGACAACCGCTCAACTTCACCTTTGCGGCACTTGATGCCGCACGGGCTTCGCTGGCCCGGATCGACGGATGCGTGGATGCATTGAGCGAGTTCGCCAAAGGTGTTGCCGCAGGAACCGCGCCGGCTGCTGCCGCAAAGACCTTGGCCGATTTTACGTTGGCGGTTAATGATGACCTCGGCATGCCTGAAGCTTTCGCGGCACTGTTCGCGCTGGTGCGCGAAAGCAACAGCTTGCTGCAACAGAAGAGACTTAGCCCTGAATCCGCTGCCGCGATCATCGCGATTTTCGAGCGGATGGATATGGTTCTGGGCGTGGTACGTTTTGGCCGCCCGGACAAGTCCGATGCCATACCTGCCGAGGTGGAGACTCTACTGACGGAACGTGCGGCGGCGCGGGCGGCCAAGGATTGGGCGGGTTCCGACCGCATTCGGGATCAAATAGCGGAGATGGGCTGGGAAGTGCGCGATTCCAAGGAGGGGCAGAAAGTGAGAAGGTTTTCTTGATGAAGCGTGGAATGTTCATAACTTTCGAGGGGCCGGAGGGCAGCGGCAAGTCTACGCACATCAGGCTGCTGGCGGATTACCTGCGGGGACGTGGTGTCGAAGTAAAAACAACCAGGGAGCCGGGGGGAACACCTCTCGGCGAATCGATACGTGGCTTGCTGCAGCACAACGATTGCGGTGAGGCTCCAGTGCCGCGAGCCGAGGTTTTGCTGTTTCTCGCCAGCCGTGCCCAGCATATCGAATGTTTTATTCGTCCGGCCTTGTCGCAGGGGTTATGGGTTCTCTGCGACCGTTTCGAAGACTCGACTTTCGCGTATCAGGGTTACGGCAGGGGATTGGACCTGGACGAACTGAAAAGCGCCAACTTTTTCGCCACTGGCGGCCTGCAACCAGACTTGACAATACTGCTGGATGTAGCTCCTGCAACAGGCCGCGAGCGGTTGAATCACAGGCATTCGCAAAACGGTTCCGCGCCTGACCGGATCGAGCGTGAAGACGAGGCTTTCCATATTAGGCTGCGTGAAGGGTTTTTGGATATATCTCAGCGAGACCCGCAGAGAATCATCGTGGTAGCTACAAACCGCGCGACTGCCGAGGTAGCCGCTGATATACGAGAAGCGGTGTGCGGACATCTTCAAAAGGCCAGTGATGCTTGTTGACGAAACATTTGAGATGATACGGCACGCTCTTGATTCAGGCCATCCTGCGCACGGATACTTGATCACCGGGCCGGTCAGAGGCGCAGCTATGGAGCTTGTGATGCGCGTTCTTCAACTGCTTTTTTGCCATGCGGAACAAAAGCCATGCGGCAACTGTGATGGATGCAGGCGTGTGGTCGAAAAAACCGAGAGCGACATACACTGGATTTTTCCGGAGTTGAAGACAAGGGTGATCAGCGTGAAGCAGATGCGTGAAAAGCTTATCAACGAAATCAGTAAAACCTCTTTTTCCGGCGGTTGGAAGGCCGGGGTTCTGGTGGGGGCGGACCGGATGAACGCCGCTTCAGCCAACGCCTTTCTCAAGACCCTTGAAGAGCCTCCTGACCGAACGCTTTTCTTTCTGCTTTCTGACGCTCCTCAACAGTTGCTGTCCACAATCGTTTCACGGTGCCAGCGCATTGATCTTGATGATGATAGTGAATTGGCCGAACACTGGAAAGATCGAGTCATCGAGTCGTTGGCAAACGCTCAATCCGGTAAACCGTTGGAGAATCTTGCTGTCTCAACTGAGTTGTTCTCCATTCTGACTGAGATCAAGGAAGAGGCTGAGCGGCTGGTAAAAGAGGAAAAGGGTGAAGACCCGCTCGAGGATGATGAAAAGATTTTCAACGCCAAAGTGTCGTCACGTTACCGCGAGATGCGCGGTGATTTTTTAAGGGTGATAATGCGCTGGTTCCGAGACTTGTTCGGGGTGAAATGCGGTGGCGATGATTCACTTTTGTATTATCCAGTACACTTCAATCTTTACCGAGAGCGGGCTGCAAGGTTGACGTTGGCCCAGGTGCTTTATAATCTGGAGGCGGCGGAGGAATTGTCGCGACAATTTGAAAAGAATATTTCTGAAGAGACGCTTTTGGCTTATGCTGTTGACCGGTGCAATCACGGAACATTAAAACAGGAAGGTGTTAAATGCAACCGGTAGCGCGTATCAGAATGCCGGAAAAGGGGGTCTTCAGTTGCCGAGTTCCGGAAGCATTGTCTCTTTTGCCGGGCAACAACTGCATTGTTGAGCTTGACTACGGTTTGGACAATGGAAACACCTTGGAGATTTATGGTTTGCACGATGAGGCTGATTCTGTGGAAAAGATGCCAAGATTTCGGGTCGTGCGTAAATTGAATCTTGAAAATGATGCGCGGCTACAAGATAACGGGGAGTTGGCAGAGAAGGCCAGAAAAGCATTTTTGCTTTCGGTGAGCACTGAAAAGACGCATGTGAGCATTCTGCATACCAGGTTCTCGTACGGCCGCGACCGTCTCTTCATTCGTTATGCTGCAGCCGTGCCGGTTGATTTAAGGCGTTTCGTCGGGCAGTTGCAGCGCGATTTCAAAACTCACGTTGACTTATGGCAGGTCGGGGTCAGAGATGAGGCAGCGCTGGTTGGGTGTCTTGGTCCTTGCGGCCGTGCGGTTTGCTGTTGCACTTGGCAACAGCATTTCAGCGGAGCGAACGTGCACATGGCCAGAGTTCAGGATATTTCACTGAATCCGATTACTCTTAAC
>Ga0268276_1003630_pt1 | contig 11762 bp, 12 predicted proteins | sample saktaG_4_FD_190145 | JGI IMG/M metagenome (GOLD analysis project Ga0268276, IMG submission 190145) | Saline water microbial communities from Sakinaw Lake, British Columbia, Canada - sak_2010_1_5_45m | ecosystem: Environmental > Aquatic > Non-marine Saline and Alkaline > Saline ...
CCGCCGCCGCTCCAGCCGCCGCCGCCGCTCCAGTAGAAGAGAAAACTTCATTTAATGTAGAATTAAAAGAAGTTGGCCAAAAGAAAATTGACGTTATCAAGATTGTCAGAGATATTACTGGCAAGGGATTAAAAGAATCCAAAGATCTAGTTGACGCAGCTGCCGCAGCTCCTCAAGTAGTAAAGGAGAACGTAAAGAAAGAAGAAGCAGAGGATCTTAAAAAGAAATTTGAAGCAGTAGGAGCAAAAGTAGAGTTAAAATAGTATTTGGAAGAAAACGCACCCTTAGGGGTGCGTTTTTCGTTGTGTCCGATTATTGTGCGACAGTCTTGTAAGTTTTAAAGAAAGTATTAATCTAAATTATTGGTTCATTGAAAGGTAGGGTGCCCAAATGGCAAAGCACAAATTTTCAGATCTCTTTTGGGATTTCGTGCTGAAATTGATTGATACGTTTTCAGAGATACGAAGTAACATCATTGACCCAAGACCCCGGGTTAATGTAAGGAAACTAATACAAGAAATTTTTTCCAATATGCCTGGCCCATTTTTTGGGATTAGGTTGAGGGAAGACGAAAGATTGTTTGATTTTTCAAAAGGGCGGTTTGAAGCTGGAGGGGTTATGGTTGTTGTGAAAGCGGGCCAATACCGTCTTGAGAGGAAGATGATAAGATGGGGAAGCAATAACCCAGAAGATCCTTGGCTTGTTCTGGAAAATACTACAATTGGGGCTCGAGAGGCCTGGTGGAAAAAGCAACTAGGCATTTCTTTAAGGCTTGATGCCGATTTGTGACAGAAAACCCAATCCTGGGTTTTTTTCTTGTTTACCTGTTAATTTTTAAATGTTAAAATATATTAACACTAAATGGACGGTTGGCTCAGTGGTAGAGCGCTTCGTTCACATCGAAGAGGTCGCAGGTCCGATCCCTGCACCGTCCACTGAGAGATAAAAATTATGGCGAATAAAGTAATAGGATATATATTGCTTGCCGTAGGGTTAATCGTAATTGGTTGGACTCTTTTTGCCTCCTACGATATTTTCACTGGCAAAGCATCTGCTCCAAAGATATTTCTTGAATACACGAAAGAATCACCAACTACTAAAAATACTCAGGATCCTCAAAAGCTAATGGAGCAAGCGATTAGTAATCAGCTGGGCAATTTATTGCCAACAGATTCTATCCCTCAAATTTTAAACCTAGTAATTTGGTCTATGTTAGCCGGAATATTAATACTAGGAGGAAGCCAAATCGCGAGCCTTGGTATCAGATTAGTCGCTATTAAAGATAATAGTAACAATGACAAATAGTAATATTTTCGTTTTGTGGTTCTCCTGGCATTTTTTTGAAGCCCCAAAATTCATCCTGGGTGTTTGGAAGAATTTTATTGGTTTTAGTGTGGAGATCTTCTCCACCCCGTTATTATTAAAAACCTTTTTCTCTCCGTGGAGAAGATATAATTGGAGTTATCCGAGGGGATTGGATTTTGGTAAAATTTTTGAAACACTCACTTCCAACATTTTTTCAAGGATTTTAGGGGCCATTATGCGAACAGGTTTGCTTATTGGCGGCATAGCATTCCAGATAACCGTTTTATTGGGAGGGCTAGTTCTATTTATAGGGTGGTTAATCCTTCCTTTATTTTGTATAGCAGGATTATTATTCTCTTTTAGTATTATTTAAAATGGGATCAAACTTTAATTTAAGGGAAACAGCAATTTATCAAGCAGAAAAGCAGGGGCGTTCTGTCTTTTTTAGATTTTCTGGATTTTTTAAAAACATCTTTCTCGGATTTTTAGTTCTATCACTATTTCCTATCGGGCTTTCCTTCCTCGGAATGTTTTCTTTTATTTCCGCTCTCCAAATTTCGGTCTTTTTTCTAGTGCTTTTTGTCATACTCGCCGAGGCCAACCTATTTTTAAAAACTAAAATATCTAACCCAGATTTAGAACATAATATTGCCGAAGAAATTGAAAAATTAGAAACATGTAACCTGGCAGAGTTTTTAACAACTGAATCAGCACGGATTGTTCTTAGGGCGATTAAGTTTTGTAGGAAAAGAAAGCTCTCAGAGGTTTCGGCAATGGCTTTGCTTTATGGTGCCTTAGATGTAAGTGACCAGGCCAACTATATCTTTTCTCGATTGGGAATGGACATAGCGTCCATTCAGGATAATATTAAAAATTCTTTAGAAAAATCTAAAAGAGGGGAAAGATTTGTAGAATTCTTTTCAGAGGATTTTAATATCGCAATGGTTGAGGCAGCAAGAGTAGTAGTGGAGCGTAAGCGCACAAGGATTGAGGCCAGAGATATTTTAGTAGGAATATCTAAAACAGATTTCTTCGAACAAATATTAGTTGAGAATGATTTGAAGATAGAGGATTTTAATAACCTTACTCTATGGTTTGATTACCTTGAAAGAAAAATTAGAGAAAGTAAGAAGTTTTGGAGCAAGGAGAATCTTTCTATCTATGGATCAATGGGTAGAGACTTTGCCACTGGCTATACGATAACCTTGGATCAATATTCCATTGATTGGAGAAGAATTGTTAAAAATTGGGTATTCAAGGCAGTAATTGGGCATGGGAAAGAAATTGAGGATGTGCAGGTGGGCCTGGCTAAGCCGGAGGCAAATAATGTCTTAATCGTTGGAGAGGCGGGAACTGGTAGAGACAGTATTATCGAGGGGCTAGCAAGAAGGGCATATTTGGGGAAGAGTTTGCCAGAGTTGAATCATTTTAGGGTCGTAGAGCTAGACATGGTATCCATGCTATCCCAGATAAACGATGCAGAGAAAGTAGAATCTATCTTAGATCAGATTTTCCAGGAAGTGGTTTCTGCCGGCAATGTAATCTTAGTTATCAAAGAATTCCACAACTATGTAGGGCTTGAGACTGTTCAGCCTGGCATGGTTGATATCTCTGGAATTCTTGGGAAATATTTAGGATCCCCCGAATTTAAGTTTATAGGTATCACAAATTATAACGGGCTTCATACAAGGATAGAAAGAAATCCATCAATGCTTGATCAATTTACGAAGATTGAAGTGGGGGAGGTGACCGAAGAAGAAACAATGAGAATCCTGCAGAATCTTTCTTTGGAGTTAGAACAAAGATACAAGGTTTTTGTAACTTACCCAGCGGTTAGAGAAGTGGTTAAATTGGCCGCTCGATATATTCCAAGTAAACCATTCCCACAGAAGGGGATTGATTTGCTCCAAGACGTTGTTGTCTATGTGGCAAGGTCCACTAAAGACAAGGTGGTTCTACCAGAACACGTAGCAAAGATCATTTCTGCTAAGACTGAAATCCCAGTTGGTAGAGTAGAAGCAGAAGAAAAAGAAATGTTATTGAATCTTGAGAAACTTATTCATGAAAGAATAGTTAATCAAGAAGAGGCAGTAAAAGAGATCTCCATCGCCATGAGAAGAGCCCGAGCAGGCATTGGTTCAAAGAAACGACCCATGGGTTCATTCTTGTTTCTTGGCCCCACTGGTGTCGGTAAAACAGAAACTTCAAAAGCTTTGGCAACGGTATATTTTAAGGGGGAGGATAAAATGATCAGACTGGATATGTCAGAATTCCAAGCCGTTTCTGACATTCCCCGTTTAATTGGTGCTCCGGGACAAGAAGGATTACTAACAACACCAGTAAGAGAAAAACCATTTGCTTTATTACTGATGGATGAAATAGAGAAAGCGCATAGGAATATTTTAAATCTATTCTTACAGGTTCTTGATGAGGGAGAGGTTACTGATGGGCAAAACAGGAAAACTGCTTTTACAAACACAATTATTATTTGTACGTCTAACGCTGGATCAGAGATGATATGGGATGCTGTGGGGAAGAATGAGCCAATTGATAAGGACATGCTTTTACAGAAACTTTTCACCGATGGGATATTCAAACCAGAATTTGTTAATCGTTTTGACGCCGTTGTTATCTTCAAGCCATTAACAAAAGATAATCTTTTAAAGATTTGCGAATTATCATTAGGGTCTTTGAAGAAAAGCCTTCGAGAGAAGGATATTGAATTTAGAATTACAGTTCCTTTAATGGAAAAGATCGTCGAGCTGTCCTACAAGCCCGCTTATGGCGCTAGGGAAATGAGGAGGGTTATCCAAGATAAGGTTGAGAATTCAGTGGCTCAGGCGCTTTTAGGAGATGCCATTATGAAAGGAGATTCGTTCGAAGTTAATCCCGAAGATTTTTCATTAACAAAGGTCGAGAGCGAGAAGGCTGAAAAAATACGAAAAACAAAAAAAGTAATTAAAAAATAATACATGGAACAAACACCAATTCAAAATCCAATTCCCAGCACCACCCCCTCAGCGCCATTAATGTTACCAGTAAAGAAATCAGGAGGGGCATTATTAAAAATTATTGGGCTAGTTGCCGCCGTTGTCCTAATAGCCGGTGGAGTCGTATTGGCAACAAGAGTATGGGATCCGTCTTGGAGTCCCCTTAGACCAAATCCTCAAACAATACTTGAGCAGGCATTAAGTAAAATGAATGCTTGGAAAACAGTGAAGGCAGATATCGTCCTTGGTTTTGATATGGAAGACGAGTTGCAGGGTTCAGCAACCAAAGTCGCAGTAGGCGTTATCTCAAGTTCTGATAAAGAGAATAGCAAAGCAAAAGCTTCTTTCGATGTTTCTGTGGACGTTAAGGTCCCAGATGCCAGTCAGAGCTTTATTGCTAAAATAGGCATAGATAGTATCGTTTCGGGTGCCGATGCGTATATGAATTTAAAAAAGGCTGAGTTGCCCCCGATGGTTACGTTTTTGGCGGCAATGGGCGGATTTGATATATCAGCCATGCAGAATCAATGGATAAAGATAGATCAATCGTCACTACCAGCCGGAATAACTCCTGGAATAACTCAAGGACAAAATGGTTTATCCCCAGATCAACAGTTGCAGATGACGCAAATAACGGCAGAGTTACAGAAGATAATTTCTGAAGCTAATTTGGTTAAGTCGATACAGCAATTGTCAGACGAAACCATAAATGGGCAAAAAGCATATCATTACGTAGTTTTAATTGATAACGAGGCGATGAAAGAAGTAATGTCGAAATTTTTATTAAAAATTCCTTCGATACTTTCTATGGCCGGCGCGCCAGTACAAAACAATTCTAGTGAAGATATTCAAAGAATAAATACACAAATCGGAGAGTTCGTTGATAGGGTCGGGGGTATAACCTACGAGGTATTTATCGGGAAGACTGATGGTGAGATATATCGCGTAAAAGGGGAGAAAGAAATAGATGCGAGCCAACTTGACGAAGGTCAAAAAGGTAAGCTTGCAATAAGTGTAGATATTAATTACTCGGATATAAACAAAGTAGTCGATGTCTTAGCTCCAGCAAGCTTTAAAACACTACAGGAAATATTGACCCCATCAACGGGTAAATTATAGGTCCTCAGTAGTCTAAAAAACCAGCCCTTATAAATAAGGCTGGTTTTTTTGTACGTCCATCTGTGGATTGCCTGTGGATAAGTAGATGAGTTTAAGCTCAAAATAGGCTCAATGTTAAAAGTGTTGACTGGACCCTCAAAAGTGGGGTATAAAGGAACTGTGGTGGGAGATTGTGGATAACAGTGGGAAAAGCCACTAAACTTGTGTATAAACAATATGTTAATCGGGCAATACGAACACACAATTGATAGTAAGAAACGCTTGGCTCTACCAGCAAAGTTCAGAGGAGAGTTGGGCGATAAGGTGATAATTACACGAGGCATTGAAAATTGTCTAGTTGTTTATACAGAAAAAGAATGGAAGATATTCTCCGAGAGATTAAGTAGTTTAACAATAAGCCAGGCAGAAGCAAGAAGTTTTACCAGGATGATGCTAGCTGGAGCAATGGAAGTAGCTTTCGACAAATTAGGAAGAATACTTGTCCCTGATTATTTAAAGAATTATGCGGGATTGAAAAAGAATGTATATATCTGTGGGTTATCAAGCAGATTAGAGATATGGGATTCAGAGAGATGGGAAGAATACAAAAAGAATGCAGAGAAGGGAGTGGATGAGATTGTTTCAAAATTAGGATCGATGGGGATATAACATATGCATATTCCAGTTCTTACAAAAGAGGTATTAGAATATTTAGATCCAAAGCCTGGAGAAAACTTTATTGATTGCACGTTGGGGCAAGGTGGGCATGCTAAATTAATTTTAGAAAAGACAAGTCCAACGGGAAAACTTTTAGGAATTGATTATGACCAAAAGCAAATTAAAATTTCTAAGAATAATTTAGCAGACTATGGAAGCCGACTGATTGCCGAGAACGATTCCTACGCGAATTTAGAAGAGGTCGTTAAAAGAAATAATTTTGGGCCAGTCAATGGAATATTGTTAGATATCGGGATGTCCAGCTATCATCCAGACGAATCGGGTAGGGGATTCTCATTTACAAAAGATGAGCCACTCGATATGAGGTATAACACGGGGGGCGACAGTCTTACTGCTTACCAAATAGTTAATACATGGAATGAGGAAGATATTGAAAGTATCCTGAGAGATTATGGAGAAGAAAGATTCTCAAGGAAAATTGCCAGAGAGATTATAGCCCAAAGGAAAGTGAAGAAAATTGAAACGACAGGAGAATTGGTAAAAGTGATAGGGAAGGTGGTGAGACAGGGAAAGATTCATTTTGCCACAAGAACATTCCAGGCCCTAAGGATTGCAGTCAATCGAGAGTTAGACAATTTAACAAAAGTTTTGCCCCAGGTGATAAATATATTGGCAACTAATGGAAGACTAGTGATAATATCGTTTCACTCCTTAGAAGATAGAATCGTTAAAAATTATTTAAGAGACTTAAAAAAAGAAAATAGAATTGAAATATTAACAAAGAAACCAGTTATTGCATCTATGGGTGAGATTCGCGACAATCCTCGTTCAAGATCAGCAAAATTGAGAGCAGTAATAAAAAACTAATAACATGACAACTCAAACAATCGCTCAGGCAGCATCATTTAGTAAAATATTTCCGTTTAGATTGCCCCGTGTTAATTGGAGAGTTTTCATATTACTAGGTTTCTGTGCGGCGTTGTCATTGTCGGTTTTGTACGTTTTCCAGATAAATAGGATGGTTCAGGGTGCCTATTTGATTAATAGCTATCAGAAGCAAATCAATGAGCTCACCCAGACCAATAAGAATTTGGAGATTAACTTAGCCAAGATTAGTTATTTAGAAAATATACAAAACAAAACACAAGAATTGAATTTTCAAAAAGTTGAAAAGATAAAATACGTTCAGATTTTAGCGAGTTCATTAGCCAAGAAGTAAATGAAAAATTGGCGCATCAGCTTTATCTTTTATCTCGTTGTTATCGTCGGGGCAGCTATTATTGGCCGCCTCTTTTATCTTCAAGTGGTCAATCACAAATTCTATCAGGCACAGGCCCTGGGGCTGCAGTCGGCTTTTCAGGAAGTCGTCGGAGCCCGTGGAGAGATATTTTTTAAAAACAATTCAAAAAGTTTAGCGATAAACAACGACAAGTGGTCGGTTTCTGTTAATCCCACAGAAACCGAGGATGCCGATGTGACAGCAACGGAGTTGGCCAAGATTATCAAGGATACTAAAGAGAATATCTTATCGAAAATTAATAACGGGGGTTCCTATGTGTTGATAAAGAATAAATTAACCGAGGAAGAAGTTGCCAGCATTAGAAGTTTAAAATTAGCTGGGATACATATAGAGACGCAGTCTGGTAGGTATTATTCGCAGAATAAGATTGCTTCCCAAGTCGTAGGTTTTCTCGGAGGGGGCGGTCTTGGCCAGTACGGATTAGAGGGTTACTACGATAACATTTTAAAGGGAGAGGAAAGCTTCTCACAAAATCCTGGGGGGTTAGTGTTTTTTAACACCGATAACCTGGATCCAAGTAGTCTTGACGGATCAGATTTGTATTTAACAATTGACTATAATATTCAGTATCAGGCAGAAAGTATTTTAAAAGAAGCGAAAAAAGATTTTGGCATTGATGCGGGGCAGATAATAGTTATGGAGCCTCAGACAGGGAAGATCGTTGCTTTGGCTAATTTCCCGGGGTTTGATCCAAATCAATATGCTAAAGAAAAAGATTTAGGAATTTTTCAAAATAGTGCCATCCAAAAGGTTTATGAATTGGGGTCAGTTTTAAAGCCAATCACCGTTGCCATTGCTCTAAACGAAGGCAGAATAAGCACCGATACGACGTATAGGGATGAAGGATGTGTGATGGTTGGTAAGCAAAATATTTGTAACTTTGATAGAACCGCAAAATATGGGACCCAAACAACTACCCAATTATTAGAGAAGTCGTTAAATACTGGAGCAGTTTTTGTATCACAACAAATTCCCCACGATGTGTATTTAGACTATATCGATAGATTTGGTTTCGGGGAGAAAACAGGAGTTGATCTGCAGGGGGAAGTTGCTTCGGGGAATAGTAATTTAAGAAATGGAGGTGACGTTAACTTCGCTACGGCTAGTTTTGGCCAGGGGATTGAATTAACTCCGTTGCAATTAATCACGGCCTTTTGTCCCATCGCCAATGGTGGGAAATTGGTGAGACCGTATGTTGTAGATAAAATTGTAAATAATCAACGGGAGGAAGTACCTACGAATACAAAGATTGTAAGAGAGGTGATTACACCGAAAACCTCCTCCGAGGTTACAACGATGATGATTAGTGTGGTTGATAATGGGGTAGCCAATAAAGCCAAGGTCCCGGGCTACTACATTGCTGGTAAAACAGGTACGGCCCAGGTGGCCAACGAAGGGAGGCTTGGCTATGATCCAGCGAAAACGATTCATAGTTTTATTGGTTTTGCCCCAGCGCTTAACCCTAGATTTATTGCGTATATTAAATTTGATAATCCCAAGGGAAAAAGTTCTGGTACAACTGCTGCACCGGCTTTCTCAAAATTAGCTCAGTATATATTAAATTATTGGCAGATTCCGTCAGATTATGAACAATAGAATTATTATAGTCATTACAAATAGGAAAGATGCTGTTTTGGGATCAATGGAACGAGTTTTAGGCTCTAAATTTATAGTGAAAACTGTATTTAATGGTATGCCAGCTGGTGAGGATCTCTTAGCGGATAATGTTTTGCTTGTTGGATTTGATTCCCTCGACGTATCAAGGGCAGGAGAAATGATAGATATAGTGAAATCTTCTTCAGCCCCGATTTTAGTTTTAGATGGATTTGTGGAAAATGAAGGCATCAAGGAGGGCATTCAGGAATTGGTGAAGGCACTACCAAAAGACAGTAATCTGATTTTCAATATTGATGATAAGTTAATCAAAGAAATATCTAGCAATGCAAAAGAAAGTAGTTTTACATTTGGATTTGACGACAAAGCAGATTTTAAGGCTAGCGATGTGAATATAAATGGGGGATTGAACTTTAAATTGAACTATAATGGGAAGATAATGCCAATGTGGCAGAATAATCCAGACAATGATTACGCGTATGGGGCTTTGGTTGCCAGCTGTGTCGGGATGATATTGGGCTTTAACCTCGTAGAAATATCAGAACTGCTGAAAAGCAATTAATCATGTCGTGTCAAATCATCTAACTATCTGACCGGAACGGGCATTTGTTCAACCCTAGAAAATCTTACCGAAATTTTCTTTTTTAAATCGACTTTTAATGAATTAAGCTTACCTTGATAAGCCCTGGAAAGTACCCTAAGCTTTCGATCAATACTTCTTTTCAATTGAGCAGGATTTAGGGATTCGTATATCCCTGATAATTGCTGTTTTTTCTCTTCTGGAACCCCTTGCGATTCCATTACCCTTTGATAGGGTGTTTTTGGTTTGTCGTACCTGCGGTATATCCTGCCCCTTATTCTTTCCTTCAAAACAAGCTTAATTACTGGTTGAAAGAAGTTCTTGAATAGCCTTAATTCCCCCTGGTAAAGGTCATTTAGCATATCTAGTTCATTGGTTGTATCGTACCTCACATATCCAACGAACTTTTTGACATGTGTCCAGTTCTTCTGTTCCACCAAGCAATTATCATTCTTCTTATATGGTCTTGACCTTGAAAATCCTAGTTGCTGTCCCCGAGCATACTGATACAGATGAGCATTAATGAATTCAGTCCCATTGTCTGAGTGGATCTCAAGCCATGGGAAGGGAAACCTCGAGCGGGCTTGTTTTAACCCTATCAAAGTGTTCTCTTTGCCCTTGCTCATTATGGCACCACCTTCCCACCATCCAGAGCTGATGTCAGTTGTAGATAGTGTATTTGCAAATCCGCCTGAGACCGAGGCCCCACAGTGCTCTACAAGATCAATCTGTATGTTACCTAGGATCTGTCTGTCTTGCTCCGCGAACACTTTTACCGGTATCCTTTGATAAAGCAGGGGATAAATCTTACTTCTCTGCTTATTCTTTCTCCGTTCAACCTCTTTCTGGTGCCTTAGCTTCCTATCTATGGTAGCAGAACCCATTTGTTTAAGCTTAGCTACTACTGAGATAGGACAATCAAGCTCGCCTAGCCTTACTAGCTTATCTGTTTCGTTTTTTAGTATGGGTTCTAGCCTCTGGCCGCAAGGACAATCGAATATGTGCCACATTCTAACTAGGGCGGGTTTGATGGAATTGTCATAATACTGCCTTCGCCTTTTAACCTGTGATTTATCTCTATCTAGGTTGCTTTTTAGCTTCAATTTGTCCATTAGGTATTTCCTGTTTAGTTTGGTGCGCTTCACGGCTTCGTCAAGCAACGCCCCTCGTGCTTTCCTCCCCCATATTTTCAAATATTCTATTCTTAATTCTGTGAGATACTGATTTCTTGATTGCATGTTCATCATAGGTAAAATGAGGTTAGTTTTTACTCATTTTACCTTATTACATTACGGTCAGAAATCCGATGATTTAACTGATACCCGTATAGTCAGATTTTAGATGATTTAATACGAAGCGTAATACTTTGCCCCATTCCCTCGTCATCACTGTAATGTCCGATAAAGATTTAGTAAAACAACTTAAGAGTCTAAAAGACATTAAACCCAATCAAGCTTGGGTTTCTTCTGTTAAAATTCAGATAATTGGTGAGCAATCAAGCCCATCAATCTTTGAGGTTTTCTCGGGAGTATTTAACCAAAGAAAACTAGCTTATGCTAGTTTGTCTTTAGTTGTATTTTTAGTTAGTGCATTTGGGTTTGCCCAAAGTACAGTACCAGGAGATTTATTGTTTCCTATAAAGAGAATCGCAGAAAGATCACAGGGATCACTATTAGGTTCGGCAGATCAGTCTAACTACAACCTTGATCTTGCAAATAGTAGGTTGCAAGAATTGACTGTAATTGTTGAAGAAAAACGCACAGGGAATATAGCGCCAGCAATTCAAGAATATAAAGACAGTGTTTCAGAAGTCACAAAGTCCCTAGCTGTTAACACGGGCTCATTTAAAGATGTTGCCGTAAGAGTAAAAAGCTTACAAGAAACTAAAACTAATTTAGAGACACTCGGGGTTATTATGGTGGAGCAAAGCGATCAGATAAATGATGCCTTAGCTTCTTTGGTAAAGAATGAAATTCAGAGTTTAGAAAAAACAACTTTAAATGATGAACAAACGAAAACATTAGAACAGATAAAAAGGATGTATGACAAGGGTGGATATTCTGGAGCGTTGGAAATGTTGCTGATGATTAATAGCGGAAACAATAATTAAAATTTTGACGAGTCGTTGTTTCGTGGTTACTACGTAAAACCACGAGTCATAAGGTCGATCGGCGAGAAATAAAACAAATAATAAATA
>Ga0268276_1003632_pt1 | contig 11756 bp, 14 predicted proteins | sample saktaG_4_FD_190145 | JGI IMG/M metagenome (GOLD analysis project Ga0268276, IMG submission 190145) | Saline water microbial communities from Sakinaw Lake, British Columbia, Canada - sak_2010_1_5_45m | ecosystem: Environmental > Aquatic > Non-marine Saline and Alkaline > Saline ...
GACCTACCTCTCCTGAGTCACCGGAATCAGCTGAAGTTCCCAAAACCGTAAGATAGCAGCCATCCATGCCTCTTTTTTTATCATCTAAGGCATTAACTAAGATTTTGGCTTTAAGATGGAAAGTTTTCTTTATTAAATCTTCAATTGCCTTTCTCACCTGTTCTTTTTTCTTAAAATAATCTTCCACGCTTAATATATAACGGTCAACAAAAGCAATAGCAATGGTTAAAGTGAAATTTTTTCCTTGTTTTTGTCCCATTACTTTTACGTCCTCGCCTGCTTCCGGGTGTTTGGATTTAAATGAAGACGAATTAATAAATTTCTCAACGGCAAAAACCAAGCGTTCTAATTTGGTTGAGGGGGCAAAACCAACAAGAGCGCTGGTATCATTGGCGGGTAAAAAGGTGCTTTTTCTTTTAAAAATATCCTGCAGCGAAGTTGATCCCGGTTTTATCTCATTTTGGATAATAAAATTTTTTTTGTTAATAAAACGGTAGTTTGATTTAAGAAAAGAATAAATTTCATTATTAATAATTTTTGCAAGGGGGATTTTTTTTCGACCAACCTGGTCTGTGGCTCGATCACCAATGACGAAAAGCATTGGTTTTACTACTTTGCCACCGCCGAATTTATTTTTTGTTATTCCCGCGGCCAAGAATGCTTTGTCAATATTATAATGAGGAATTTCCCCAAATTCTTTTTTATATATTTGTGAAAGTCTAATTGAAAGATGATCTACAACAAGATCGCAAATAGTATCGGGATGACCTAGACCTTTTCGTTCAACGATTTCAATTTCTTCTTCTCTTTCAGGAAGGTTGTTGATGTGTAGATTTAACTTCATGGGTAACCCCGCCTGTGGTGGGGTAAATATTATTACACCATAAATAAGTAAAAAGTCAAGGGGAAGTTTAATTAGATATAATTGGATATAATTTAATCCGCCTTCGCGGAATTCTCTCCGCCAGTTGGCGGATTAGATTGTGGGATAAATAGTTTTTTTCCGCTTCGGCGGATTTCAGCTCCGACGAAGCTACGTCAGACGTGGCGAAGCGTTTGAGAAGATTTCCCGACCGCCGTCCTCCGCAGCAGTAAAGCTACGGAGGGTGGATTAGGTCGTGGGAGCTTCAATAAACATGCTTAAAAAAGGAAAATGAGATCGCTGTTATTCCCTATGCGGCAGAGATTTATGGATTTGACTACAGAAAGTCTTTAAAAGGCAAACGATATTATTTAAAAGATGCAAAGTCTTTTAGAAATCTTACTCTAGAGTATTGGAAAGAATAAGCCAAAAAGTGTATCGTTGTATCGATACATTGACATACATAACTAAGCAATTGTCTGCGTTCTTTAAATAATTTGTTATAATGTTTCCATACTATTTGTTAGTAGTTTATTTTAAACAAGCCTATGACTAAAACAGCTCTAATTACCGGTATTTTAGGACAGGATGGGCCATATCTGGCAAAATTTCTTCTTACGAAAGGTTACAAAGTATATGGAATGATTCGCCGATACTCCAATCCCAATTTTGAGAATTTGAATTACTTAAAAATTACTGATCAGGTGGAATATGTTAACGGCGACATGACCGATGAGGCGTCTTTAAATCAATTAATTCGTACTCTTCGTCCTGATGAAGTTTATAACTTAGCCGCTCAATCCTTTGTTGGCGATTCTTGGACAATGGCGAAATTTACAACAGAGGTTAATGCTTTGGGAGTTCTTTATCTTTTAAACGCCATAAAGTTGTTTTCGCCAACATCTAAATTTTATCAAGCTTCAACTTCGGAAATGTTTGGATTACAACATACTAACGGTTATCAAGACGAAAAAACTCCTTTTCATCCGCGTAGTCCTTATGGCATTTCCAAAGTTTATGCTTATTGGATGACGGTTAATTTTCGTGAGTCTTACGGATTATTTACCTGTAACGGAACTCTTTTTAACCATGAGTCACCGATCCGCGGGTTGCAGTTTGTTACCCGGAAAATCACTGACGGTGTGGCAAAAATTAAACATGGACTAACTAAAGAGTTACGTCTTGGAAATTTAGAGGCAAAACGTGATTGGGGATTTGCCGGGGATTATGTTGAGGCGATGTGGCTTATGCTTCAGCAAAAAAAGACAGATGATTATGTTATTGGGACAGGAGAAAGTCACTCGGTTGGTGAATTTGTCGAACTGGCATTTAAGCATGCTGGTATGTCTAACTGGAAAAAATACTTAGTGATTGATCCCCGTTTTAAAAGGCCGGCGGAAGTGCCGGCTTTGCGAGCAAGATCTGAAAAGGCAAAAAAAATTCTTGGCTGGAAACCGAAAGTAAGTTTTGAAGAGTTAGTGAAAATGATGGTTGAGGCGGATTTAAAGAGAGTTATAAAATTAAAAAGTTTGAAGGTTTGAAAGTTATAAAGTTATAAAGTTAAAAAGAGATGAAGAAAGTTGCTTTGATTGGAGCAAATGGGCAGTTGGGTACGGATATTCATAAAGTTTTTTCTTCTGGTAATTTTTTTAAAATTATTCCCTTAACGACAAAAGAAATTGATATTACCGATTTAAATTTAACCAAAAAAGTCTTTAGCAAAATTAATCCGGATATTGTAGTTAACACCGCCGCTTTTGTTCGGGTTGATGAAGCGGAAGATCATCAGGAAGAGGTTTTTAAGATAAATACATTTGCTCAAAAAAATTTAGCCGAGCTTTGCCAAGAGAAAAACCGGACTTTGGTTTATATCAGCACTGATTATGTTTTTGGCGAAGATAAAAAAAGAAAAACTTCTTACAAAGAAACAGACTCGCCCGGGCCAATCAACGTTTACGGCCTTTCCAAATTGGCGGGTGAATATGCGACTAAATTTATTTGCTCAAAATATTTTATTGTTCGCGTTTGCGGGTTGTTTGGAGCGGCCGGATCATTGGGTAAAGGCGGAAACATTGTTGAAACTTTGATTAAGGCAGGTAAAGAAAAAGACGTCGTAAAAGTGGTTGATGATCAAATATTAACGCCAACGTATACCAAGGATATCGCAGAAAATTTAAAGGAACTTCTAAAAACCGAAAATTATGGTTTATATCATATAACTTCCGAAGGCCAATGCTCCTGGTGGGAATTTGCCAGTGAAATATTTAGACTTTTGAAAATGAATGTGAAATGCCAGCCGGTAACTTCCGATGTATTCAAAACCCGTGCCAAAAGACCTGCCTACTCTGTATTAGAAAATTACAACCTAAAAAAACTCGGCTTAAATAAAATGAGAAATTGGAAAAAAAACCTCAAGTTATATCTTCAGGAAAAAGGATATCTTTGAAAATTTCTAATTTCTAATTACCTAATTAACCTAAATAATATCCAATGACCAATGTCAAACTAGAAATTGAAACTTGGGATTTTTTTAGATCAATTAGAAATTAGGTCAATTAGATCAATTTACTGAAAGTTTGTCAACGGATCATACGCCACAAAAGAAGTATTTTAGACTGCAATGTCAATATTATTTTAACGAAGTCTATAGTTTTCCGTAGATAAAATTTTCCGATCTTTTATCCTTCCTCCACTCCTCCACTGTCAGTTCTCGTCTGTCTTTTTCAGAAACAGCCGCTCCTTTTTTAACCAATTCATCAAACTGATTTTTTATTTTTTTATCACACAGCGACCAATCGATATCGTCAGTCAAAGGTGAAATACCCGCTTCACAACCAGGACTGTATTCGCCGGTGCAAAGGTATTCAATGGTTGATTCCTCAAGACAAACAATTCCGTGGGCAAAGCCGACGGGTATCCAGATCCAATGATTCAACTCATCGTTGAGGGCGGATTTTAATTCATAGCCGCCGATTTTGCCAAAGGTAGGCGAGTTTTTTCGGATATCCAAAAATAAGTCAATGATGTGACCGGAAATTACCCGAACTAATTTTCCCATATAGGGATTCCACTGGAAATGAAGACCACGAATTACTCCCTTTTTAGAGTAACTCTCATTGATTTGGACAAATTTTATACCTTTGATAAATTGATACATTCGACGGCGTCTAACGCCGCTCAGTATCAACCCTGAGCAGAGTCGAATGGGTTGATTTTCAAAATCGGAATAACGGTAAGTTTCCGTAAAATATCCCCGGTTGTCAGAAAAACGGGTGAATTTAATTACTTTGATTTCAGGAAAGACAAGGGATTTTATTTCAAGAATTTTCATATATATAAATTTTACAATATTTCTCTACTCTTTCAAGTAAGATTTTTTTGATAATCCATATGCACCTCCGAGGTGTTTTTTTATTTTTTGCTTATATTTCCCTAAGGTATTTTTGATATAATTTGACTATATGTATAACTGGTCAGTAGATACAAAAAGGCTCAAAAAAGACAAACAGAAATATGAGATTTGGAAGCTTGAACAGATGATTAACTATGGGTTAAGAGGGAAAAAGTTAGATAAAAAAATTTTAGTAAAGCATATTAACAATATCTCAATTGATTCAAACAAAAAACAATATTTAAAGATGATTTTATGACCCAAGTAATCCTTTCTTCTAACCAAAAAAATTATCTTAAAGAAATTGAGATTTTCTTTAAAGATATTTCAAGTAGTTTTAAAGATAAAATAATAAAATAACAATGACTTCGGGCGAGCCAAATGTTTACGGCTGGCGCGGTTTGAGAAGTGGGCGAACTTATTCTTCTAGTTGCAGAATGATCAAGCTTCTATTAGAATATAATCAAATCAGAAGTCATTTATATGAAAAAAGATGCTCAGGTTTGGTTTAATTTGGCAGAAAGCGATTGTAAAGACGCTTTTTTGTTATGGGAAAGTCATCGTTATGGTAGTTCTGTTTTCTTTTTTCAACAGGCGGTTGAAAAGATTTTGAAAGCTTATATCGTTGAGCGGCAAGAAAAGATACCTTTAAAAACTCATCGGATAGAATTATTAATAAAAGAAGCAGGTTTGAATCCTAATGAGATAGATAGTCCTCAAATTGAAGAACTATCAAAAGCTTACATTCGCGTTCGATATCCAGACTTAAATAAACAGTATTACACTTCTAAGGAAAGAGTTGAGCCATTAGTAATTATTGCCAAGAAAGTCTACTTATGGGTAAAAAACAAGTTGAAAAATCAATAAAAAATTTTCTAAAAAGAGTGAAAGAAAATTTTGAACCTCAAAAGATAATCTTGTTTGGGTCTTTTGCTCGTCAAGACACTAATGAGTATAGTGACGTTGACTTTATTGTGATCTCAAAAAAATTTGCTAAGATTTCGCAAGATAAAAGGCTTGACCATCTTTACGAATTGACAAAGGATTTGTATCCTGATTTTCATGTTTTTGGTTACACCCCCTATGAATTCAGAACAGCAAGCAAATTATCTACTCTTGAAGAAATAAAAAGAACAGGTAAAGTGATTTATTCAGCCTAATTTTAAATCATGAAATACTTATTGCTCTTATCTTCGATGGCTTTGGCGGTTGTGGGACAGATATTTTTAAAAAGAGGTATTTTATCTTCTTCCCTCTCCCCTACTTTTTCCTCAATTGCAAAAACCCTTTTTTCGCCGATGGTATTTTTTGGATTTCTTCTTTACGGAATTTCAGCGATTATTTGGTTATTTGTTCTTCGGGAATTTCCTTTGTCGATAGCGGCGCCAACTCTTAGCCTGTCTTATATTTTTATTTTTGCCTACTCAATTTTATTTTTAAAAGAACCCGTGGCCATATTTAATTATTTTGGTCTTTTGTTAATAATTTTAGGGGTAGTGTTTATTAATATTAAATAGTTGATGAATACTACTAAAAAAATCAATTACAAAATCTTAAACATCGCTAAAAACGAAATCCCCTATCAATCTCTTGATTATTCAAAGATTAATAAGACGCTTGGTTGGGAGCCAAAAGAACGTCGATATTTAAAGGAGTTTTTAATTGAGATTATTTATTTGCTCAATAAAAAATAAAAACCTATTAATGAGTTCCGTTTTAAATTGAGTTTTAATAAAATTTTTCTGCTTTTCGTCAATTAATTCTCCGATTGATTGAAGTACTGATTGATTAGAAACTTTTTTTTCAATTAAAGATTTTAAATCTTTTAAGTAATCCCCTAAATCTTTATTGGTAATTTTTTTAATAATTTCTTGATTGGGGATGGTTCCTTTTTTAAGATAAAAAAGAACATCGTAAAAATCTCGATAGGCGATTTTGTTTCTTGTGGTGCAGGCTAAAAGCTTGGTGGCAAAAGCATCTTCAATTTTTTGAATTTTAACATCAACGCCATAAAAATTACTGATAATATAGGAGGATAAAGTATTTCTTTTTGAAATCTCTATTTTAATTTGTCTTTGCCCCCTTTTATAACTTAAAAGGTAAAAATACGTATAAAATTTATCTCTCTTTTCGATTATTTCTCCATATTTTTTTAAAATTGAAGGCATAAGATGGGATATCAAAGTTTTTTTTGTTTCATCTAACAAATCAAAGTCTAAATCAACAGAGAAACGGTCGAGTTCATAAAAAAAATAAGCCATTGTGCCACCTTTAAAACCAAGATATAAACCTAATTTAGATTGATAAATATCTTTTATCAGATTAAATAAAATAAGGCGGTGTTTTATTTGGCTAAGCACTTTTTTTTATATTATTATAAACTTGCTGATTGTAATTTTTTCCAATAGATAACAAAAGTTTTTTATTAATATTTTCAAGATTATCAAAATAAAAATCTTTGAAAAGATATATTGTATCGGCGATTGCTCTTTCCGGTATTGCTATTCTTACCTGATTTTCGGTAACAACGCCCGTTGGATTGGTTAATATCTCGTTTTTTATTTTATGATAGAAATAATTTTTTTCCTTGATTTTTAAAGAAACAGTATTATTGGAAACAGAAGTAACAGTGTCAGAAAAATCTTGAAAAATAATACCATGTTTAAAAAGCACCGTTTGTAAGCTTACATAAGACGGAATTTTTATTTTATTAGCTAATTCTAATTCATCATATCCATTACTTAGAGCATAAATACCCTTTTTAATCATAACAATTACTCCTCTTTTTTTCAGGCGATTTATGTGGACCAAGAGATAATTAGCATTAGTAATATCCAAAATTTTTCCTATATCATTGACTCGAAAGACGGTTTTTTTTGATTGCAATAATAGATTAAGACTCATATATCACTCGTTTATTATCAAAAATGATAATGTTTTAATGATAGTTAACTATTTTTTAAATGTCAAGAAGTGTAATTTTTATGGAAACGGTTGTATAAAAATATACAGTTTATTAAAATACTACTTAAACACCGCCAAAAATGAGATTCCTTATCAATCGTTTGATTAGTTAAAAATAAAAAAAACCCTTGATTGGAAACCAAAAGAAAACATTAAATCAACTTGCTTGTCCTTAGTAAGCTTAGGTTACAAAAAAGCTATAAAAAACTCAGTAGTGGCGCGAAGAAAAAAATATTTGATGTAATTTAACCATGAATAATGCTTTTTGGTTACTTGGATTATCTAATATTGACAAATAGTCTGGTTTAGATTAGACTATTTATAATTAGACTATGAAATTTATCAATAGAACGAGTGAATTAATTTTTTTAGATAAGGAATTTTCTGCAAAAAAATCATCATTTATCATTATTTACGGTAAGCGTCGTATCGGGAAAACCGAACTAATAAAAGAAAGCGCCAAAAATAAAAAATTACTTTATTTTTTGGGCCGGCAGGTTAATAATAAAGACAATCTTGAGCAAATATCGCGGATATGTTCAGTTTTTTTTAATGAACTAATACTTACTGGTCAACCCTTTCTTAACTGGGACCAATTTTTTTCATATCTTATTTCGCATTTAACTGAAAATACTTTTATAGTATTTGATGAATATCCGTATTTTGTATCTTCTCAATCAGGTTTAAGCACGATTTTCCAAAAATGGTGGGATGAATCGCTAAAAAAAGTACCTTTTTGCAAATTAATAGTTTGCGGATCAAGTTTTGGCATGATGATAGAAGAAACACTTTCAGAAAAAGCTCCGCTTTATGGAAGAAGAACAGGGCAGATTCATGTAAAACCGCTGGAATTTTATAACTCTTGGCAGTTTTTTCCAAATTTATCTTTCTCGCAGTTTTTAGAATTTTATTCGGTGACTGGCGGCAACCCAGAATATCTTACTCGTTTTTCAACGTACAAGACTGTAAATGAAGCAATAAAGCAAGAAGTTTTCAGTACCCACTCCCCTCTTTATGAAGAGATAGATTTTTTACTTAAAGAAGAGCTTCGTGAGCCAAAAAATTACTACAGTATTTTAAAGTCCTTGGCTCTGAAAAGAAATAAAATCAGCGATCTTATAGAGCAAACAGGTATAGAAAAAAGCTCGCTTCATACATATCTTTATTATTTAGAAAATCTAGGTTTAATAGAAAAAGAAGTTACCGTTACTGAACCTCGTCCGGAAAAATCAAGAAAAGGAATTTATAGAATCAAGGATCAATTTGTTAATTTTTGGTTTCAGTTTGTTCTTCCTTATAGACGTGAAATAGAAATAGGAGAACTAAATTTTTTAATGAAAAGAATGAAAGATCAGCTGCCCAAAATAATCCAGGAGAATTATCAAAGAATCGCACCTGAAATAATTGCCAAATATTTTAATATAATCGGGCCGATTGAACGGGCAGGACGCTATTGGAATAATGAGTATGAAATAGACAATATTGGGTTTAACGAGAGCACTAAAGAAATATTTTTTGTTGAATGCAAATGGTCGCGTAAATTGATCGGTATCAATATTTTAGAAGAATTAATTTCAAAGGCGCGAACAATTGATTGGAATAAAGAAAATCGAAAAGAAAAATACATTTTGTTATCTAAATCCGGATTCACTCAAGGACTTATAAAAGCATCAAAAAAAGATAGTAATATTTTCCTCATTCACGAAGACAAACTTATTTAATTATGAACTTAGATTAAACCGCCGCGGTTTGAGAAGTATGCGGATTTAATATTATGAAAATAATTGGTATACTTTGATGATTTTAGGAGTTTATTTTTTGTTTAGAGAAAAAATTTAAATGATAAGAACAAAAACATTTATTAAAAAGCTTCCCGATTATACTCAAAGAGAAAGAGCCACGATTATTACCCAGACTCCGATGAGGATAACGTTGGCCGGTGGTGGAACCGATGTTTTATGGTACAGTCGGTTAAGAGGCGGCGCCTGGATAAGCGGAGCGATTAATAAATTTGTATTTATTTTTTTAAACAAAACGGAAGATCCTAAGCTTATAAAAGCATCCCACGGATTTGAAGCGACGATGAGTTACGATTATAAAGATATTAAGAACCCAATCATCAGGGAATGTTTGCGTTTGACCAAAGTGACAAAAGGAGTAGAAATTTCCACCGCGGCTGATGCCTCGGCTAAATCGGGATTAGGTGGATCCGGTGCTTTTGAAGTTGGATTACTTCATGCTCTTTATGTGTATAAACGCGAACCGGTATCCCAGCTTAAATTAGGTGAGGAGGCTTGTTATGTTGAGATTGATAGGTTAAAAAAACCAGTCGGTCCCCAAGATCAATACATAGCCGCTTTAGGGGGGATAAATTACTTCGAAATCAGCAAGCAAGGAGAGATAATGATTGAGTCACTAAATTTATCTCTTCATACCGTGGCAAAATTGGAGAGCAACCTTCTTTTTTTTAGAACAGGTATTCAGCGAGATGCGGAAAGTGTCCTGGCTGATGAAAAAAAGAAAGCTGAAGAGAAAAACATTCATTCAGAAAAACTTATTAAAGCATTAGATGATATTAAAGCTTTGGGACAGGAGGTCAAAAAATATCTTTTAAAGGGGCACGTTGATGATTTTGGTAGAAGTCTTCATGAACATTGGCTTATCAAAAAACGATTGTCTTCAAAAGTTTCTAGTCCTCAAATCGATACTTGGTATGAGGAAGCAAGAAAAGCTGGTGCGTTAGGGGGTAAAATTATGGGAGCGGGCGGCGGCGGTTGGTTTGTTTTCTATGTCAATAAAAATAGAGCCCGTTTTAGAGAAAGAATGGCCAAGATTGGACTTGATGAAAGGCGGGTTCGTTTTGATTGGGAAGGCACAAAGTTATTAGTTAATTTATCTTAATACGATTAAAAGTTTAAAAGTTAGAACGTGAAAACGTGTGAAAGTGTGAACGTGAGAACGTGTGAACGTTTAAATGTTTTAACGAAAGAAAGGAAACTATGTCAGATAAATATATTAACAATTACTTAAAAGGGGCGGTTGAGATTATTCAAAAATTGAATCGTCAGGAGATTGAGAGAACTATTAAGCTGCTTTTAAAAGTTAAGAAAAGCAAAGGAAGGCTTTTTTTAATTGGGGTTGGGGGAGGAGCGGCCAATTGTTCCCACGCGGTTAATGATTTTAGAAAAATCTGCAATATTGAAACTTATACACCAGTAGATAATGTGTCTGAACTGACCGCCAGGACTAACGATGACGGATGGGAAACGATATTTGTAAATTGGTTAAAAGGAAGCCGTCTGACAAAAAAAGACGCCGTTATGGTTTTTTCTGTCGGTGGAGGCAATTTGGAAAAAAACATTAGCAGCAATATTGTTATGGCCCTTAAATACGCCAAAAAAATTGGTTCAACAATTCTTGGTATTGTTAGTCGTGATGGTGGATATACTAAAAAATTAGCAGATTCTTGTATTTTAGTACCGGTGGTGGCTGATGATAAAATTACACCCTACGCCGAAGCTTTTCAGGCAGTGATATGGCACGCAATTGTGTTTCATCCGAGATTAAGAAGCATTAAGCCTTATTAAATCGTTATGACGTTAGAAGGTTTGAACGTTTAAACGTTTGAACGTATGAATGTTAGAAGGTTTGAATGTTGGAATGTTAGAACGTTTGAACGTGTGAAAGTGTGAACGTTCTTTTTGCTGTTTTTAGTTTTTTTAGGTTGCCAATGTCGACAAAATAACCGGACGAAGGGTAAACAAAAATCGGTTTACCAGCGGCTAAAATTTTTGGGAAAATATCTTTACCAAAATCAGAAGGTTTATCTTTCGGAATAAAATCAAAAATCTCCGGTTCAAAAATATAAAAAGAACCATTAGCCCAAACAAAATCGCTCCTCAAGTCTTGCGGTTTTGGTCGTTCAATAAACTTCTCCACTCTCCCCTCTTTATTAAAAACAACCATGCTTTTTGGATCGGGACCAAATCGTTTGTAAACATTTATTGTGACAAAAGCCTTTTTCTTTTTATGTTGTTTTATCATTTCTTTGATATTTAATTCTCTTAAAATATCTCCATAAGTAACAATAAAGGCATTGTTGATATATTTTTTAGCAAAAGTAATTGCTCCGGCTGTTCCCATTGGAACATTTTCTTTTTCAAAAGTATAAGTGATTCTTATTCCAAATTTTGAACCGTCGCCAAAATATAAAGTGATAACGTGTGAAAGGTAGCAAAGTGAGAAAAGGAAATCTATAATATCATATTTTTTGAAGAGATTAACTATATGTTCAAGAATCGGCTTCCCGGCAACTTCAATCATTGGCTTAGGAATGATATCGGTTAACGGTCGAAGTCTATCCCCTTTTCCGCCGGCCACAATTATTGCTTTCATAAATACGTGTGAACGTTAGAACGTGTGAACGTATAAATGTACAAAAGTATAAATGTAAAAAGTATGAATGTTGGTCAACGTTTTAAAGATTTAATCAAATTCATAATCATGCCAGAAATTTTTCGGCACTTAGTATCGATAATA
>Ga0268276_1003635_pt1 | contig 11750 bp, 14 predicted proteins | sample saktaG_4_FD_190145 | JGI IMG/M metagenome (GOLD analysis project Ga0268276, IMG submission 190145) | Saline water microbial communities from Sakinaw Lake, British Columbia, Canada - sak_2010_1_5_45m | ecosystem: Environmental > Aquatic > Non-marine Saline and Alkaline > Saline ...
TGCGCGCTTATGGCCAACTTGATCCGCTGGTGGAATATAAACGCGAGTCATATCATAAATTTAACGAATTAATAGCGGCCATTGAAAAGCAGGTGGTCTACACAATCTATCGCGTGGGCATGGCGCCGCTACCGCAGGCAAACACTTCACGCCAAGAAATTAAACTAGAGTCTAATAAAAATGTCGGCTCGTCCGCCGCTGGGGCGGAAAGGGCTGACTCGTCCGCCGTGGCCTCGACAAAGGCGGGCCGCAATGACCCCTGCCCCTGCGGAGCGAAAAAGTCGGACGGCACGCCAGTTAAATACAAGCATTGCCACGGTAAATAATTTTGTATAAAGTTTTAATAAGCGGAGTCCGCCAAATCCGCCAACCGGCGGAGTCGGCGGGCGGTCCTGGCAAAAAATACAAAAAATATTATGGAGAATAACGCTCAAATCATAGTAGTCCTAGATGGGATATCAGAAAAGGAATCCTTGCGAATTGCTAAACTTCTCAAGGGACATGTATGGGGATTTAAACTGAACGACTTACTTTTTGATGGCGTGGCCATTATTCACAAACTTAAAAAATTTGGAAAAGTATTCGCTGATGCGAAACTATATGATATTCCAAATACCGTATCTAATTGCGTAAAACGATTATTTTTGGCGGGAGCAGATTTAATCACTGTTCATGCTTCAGGCGGAATAGAAATGATGAAAGCCGCGAAAAAGAGCGCTGGTCAAAGTAAAATATTAGCCGTAACAATTTTGACTTCATCCGAAACAAATTCTAAAGAATTGGCCAAACTTACACGAGATGCCCTCAAGGCGAACATGGACGGCATTGTATGTTCTGGGAATGACCTTTTGTTCATTCGGCGTATTCCAGGTTCACGGTCATTGTTGAAAGTTGTCCCAGGAATCCGGCCAAATTGGTATAAAAAGAAAGATGATCAAAGGCGTATCATAACCCCCAAAGAAGCGCTAAGACTGGGAGCTGACTATTTGGTAATTGGCCGGCCAATTTTAAATGCCAAAGATCCGATTAAGGCCCTAGCGGATATGTAAATGGACATAAAAATGTTGCGGAAAATAGATTTTAAAAATTTGTAAATTAAATAGGGGCCGGCACTCATTAATTTCAATGAGGTGGCCCCCGTTAATCGCCGTTTCCCGTCCTATATAACGCATTCGGTTATTTCTCTATACATCTCCTGATGTTCAGGGCAGTACTCTTCTGGTTTCATGGCTGGATGTAGACAATTCGGGCATTTTTGGATTTCCTTTCGAAGCTCCTGCAAGGCCTTGTCTTCTTGTCTTTGCTCTTGGCTATTATTTGCCATTTGACCTCCTTAATTCTTAATTTTTACATATTTTAAAATTTAGTCAAGAGTTATTAAAGCAATTCTATGGATCACTTAGCCATCATGAAAAAATCTTGGGGATTAACGGAGAAAATTTTGAATGGCCAGAAAAAGATTGAGTCGCGTTGGTATTCAACGAGGCGCGCGCCGTGGGATAAAATTAAAGCAGGCGAAACGATTTATTTTAAAGATTCTGGCGAACCAGTGACGATAAAGGCAAGGGTGGCGAAGGTTCTGCAATTTGCCGACTTGACTCCAAAGAAAGTTAAAAAAATATTAGATAAGTATGGCCGAGATGATGGTATAGAAAAAGAAAAAATTCCCGAATTTTTCGCCAGATTTAAAAATAAGAAATACTGCCTGTTGATATTTTTGAAAAACCCAATTAAGATTAAGCCATTTGAGATTGATAAAACAGGATTTGGCGCAATGTCGGCCTGGATTACGATTGACGATATCAAAAAGATCAAAAAATAAAATAATAATTACTTATGTCAGAAATAAAAAAGTTAATTCAAGATTTAATTGATAAATACGAAGCCGCCAAATCTGCCGGCCGACTTAAACTTTATACCGAAGAAGAAACAAAAAAAGACTTCATTTTACCTCTTTTTGAGGCTTTGGGGTGGAACGTTAGAGATAAAAAAGAGGTTTCAGCCGAAGAACACATTATTTCCTCGGGCAGGGTTGACTACGGATTTTATCTAGACGATCGAGCAAGATTTTATCTTGAAGCTAAAAAATTTAGCGCCGATATTCATCGCGAAGAATTTGCTAACCAGGCCATTCGTTATTCTTGGAATAAAGGCGTGACCTGGGCGGTTTTGACCAATTTTGAAAGGTTAAAAGTTTTCAACACGCAAGACACCGATAAATCTCTTGCTGATAAGCTTCTTTTTGAGATTCCTTATGCGCAATATTTGGAAAGATTTGATCAATTATCATTATTATCAAAAGAATCTTCTGGGGGCGAATTGATTAATAAATACGCCGAGGAGCACGGCAAAAAATTGCAAAAAATTTCTGTCACCGCGCTTTTGTATAAAGATATTCAAAAATGTCGAGATCTTCTTACGGAAAATTTGGCTAGCTCAAATAGCGAGGTTGATAAAGATTTAATTGACGAAGGTGTTCAACGCTTGTTAGATCGCCTTATTTTTTTAAGAGTGGCCGAGGATCGCGGCATTGAGCCTCCGACCCTTATTCCCTTAATGAGGCAATGGGAAAGCGGTGGCCGCAAAGCCCCATTGTATCAATCAATGATCGAAAAATTTAGAGAACTGGACACTGTTTATAATTCCAATTTATTTTCTCCCCATCCATTTGAAAAATGGGAAGAGTATAGCGGGGCCACCGAAGAAGTTATTCAAATTCTATACGGCAAGCAAGGTTATTATGAATATGATTTTAAGGCAATGCCGGCCGATGTGCTAGGCACGGTTTATGAAAGTTATTTAAGTCATCGCTTGGCAAAATCTCGCAAGGGGCTAACCTTGTCCGAAGACGCCAAAAAAAGAAAAGAGCAGGGAATTTATTATACCCCACACTTTATCGTTGATTATATTGTCAAAAACGCGCTTGGTCCGGTTTTAGACAAGTGTAAAACCATTAACGATCTTAAAAAAATAAAAGTTCTTGATCCGGCTGTCAAGCCTCATTGACATAATTCACACTTAATTAGTTCTAATTTGTAAGGCATTAATTCGACTTTTTGACTTAATTTAGCATCGATAAATTGCATTAGTTTTTCAATTTGTTCTTTCTTTTTGAGTCGTCGCGAGCTCGCCAATCTTCTCCGCTGCTTTTCAAGATAGGCCTGATATTGGTTCTTAATGGCATAGGCTTTTTTAGGATTTTCTTTCCAGAGTTGGTAGAATTCCATCGGCGTTAAATAGCCCAGAGCTTGGTGGGGTCTGATGTAATTACCAATGTATTCCCAGTTTTTTAAGGCAGTTTTCTGTTCTTCAAAGGTTTTGTAAAGATTTCCTCGGCCATAGAATTCTTTATCATCGGTTAGGTGCGATCTTTCAACTCTGGGATTGTCGGTTGGAGTTGCGGTTTTTGACCAAAAATGAATGATGTCGTCTTCTTGGAGTTGGTCAGAAAAATCCTTTCCATTCTCTGAACCATTGTCAGTATTAAAACAGGCAATGGCAAATGGCATTCTCTCTTTGACTTTGATTTTTTGATAAGCTAATTTAGATTCTTGAGAATTTGGTTCTTGGGCCAGCTCTAAACATCTGATTCTGGTGAATGAATCAAGAAAACTATGCTGATAGTAAAAGTAATCTTTCATTTTGTAGCCAGAAATAGAGTTAAAGCCATTGGTTTTGGGCACTAATTTCACATCCTTCTCAATTAAAGCGCCTGGTTGATAGTCTTTAATCTTGGTTGGTGGTCGATATTTTATTTTTAAATTGACTTCTTGATTTTTTTCTTTTTCCTTTTTTTTCTGCCACGCTTCCTTAATTTGTTGAGATAATTTTGGATCTATTTTTAAATGCTTGTGAAGATAGCGATTGACTGTTGGTGGAGAAGCTTTTAATCTGTAGTCTCGCCAAAGTATTCTTGATATTTTTTTTTCACCCCAACCATATTTATCCCTGATCTCGATAATTTTATCTTCCACCTCTTTAGCGATTCTTTCTTTACCGCCGGCGTGATCATAGGGTGCTCGAGAGTCTGGCTCCAGACTGCGCGGATCTCGATGGCTATTTTCAAACTTAGATTTAATTTTAGAAAGCCATTCCCTTGAGATCCCTATTTTGTGAGCTGCCCGACTACCATTATTTTCACATTCTTCATAGAGAACGTATAACCACCTTAACCTCTTTTTTGCCTCCGCTGACAGACGATAGCGGTATGGATTTAAAAGGTTCTCTGCTTTTGTTTGCATAAGTTGTATAGAGTTAATTTTAGCTCTATACAGTAAATCATTTTTAGGGTTTTTGTTCAACATATTTTAACCTCTCTAGTGTGAAGTGTATCATTAGGTCGTACACCGGCTTGCGGTTCAGGATCTTTTTTGATAAAAGCGCTGGAGATGATTAACAATAAGTATCAAGAATTCGGAGGTGGCGATAATGTTTATAACAAAATTCAAATTCTTTTGGAAAATATCTATGGTGTTGACCTTGACCCGCAGGCCGTGGAAATTTGTCGCTTAAATTTATTGATTAACGCTTTAGACAAAAGACAAAAATTGCCGCTACTGGAAAATATTAAAAATGGCAATTCTTTAATTTCTGGCATAGACAAAGAATTAGAAAAATATTTTGGCAAAAATTGGCGTGACAAAAAGCCATTTAATTGGCAGGAGGAATTTCCAGACGTCTTTAAACAAGATGGTTTTAATGTGATTATTGGTAATCCACCATATGTCGTGCTTGATTCAGACGACGATTCACTGCTTTTTCTGAAAGATAATTATATATCTTCGGAAGGAGGGAAGACAAATTTATATAAGGCCTTTATTGAGCGATCAATAAAATTATTAAGAGAAAATGGCCATCTTGGTTTTATATGTCCAAGTAATTATTTATCTAGCGCCGACAGTGAATCGCTTCGTAAATTTATTCTTAATGAGACTAATATAATTGATATCATTGAATATTCAGAAGAAGATAACGTTTTTGAGGGTGTAACACAAGCACTAACAACTATAATTTTAAAAAGGTCTAAAGAAAAAAACTTAAAATCTAGAATTTTAACCAAAAAACACGGTAATATTTTTATTGATCAAAAAGAATTTATTAAAAATAAAGCATGCGAATTTGTTTCTGATAACCCATTAATTAGAAAGTTAAATCAATCTGGCGAAAGACTAGATAAATTGGTATCTGGATATCAGGGAGAAATAAATGTTAGCACAAAGAAAGAATTTTTTGTTAGCGAGAAGAGGGGGAAATATTTACCACTGTTAAGGGGAAATTTAATTGAGAGGTATGCTTTTATTGGAGATTTTAATGAGTTTTGCCCGATATCTATAGATACCAGAAAACATTGGAGCAAAGAAAGGATTGTTTTTCAAGAGGTTTCTAATCAGCAACAGTCAAAAAGGATAAAGGCTAATATTATATCAAATGTTCTTTGTGGACATACAACAAATTATTGCTTTCCGATAAACAATAACATCAACATCTTGGCTCTTTTGGCATTGTTAAATAGCGCTGTTTTTAATTATTATTTTAAATATTTTAACAACACAAATCATGTGCCCATTGGAGAGGTTAAGAAAATACCAGTTGCTAATAATTTTTTGAGCAAACAACAAAACATGGCAAAGTTGGTGGACAAAATGCTTTCTTTAAGCAAAGAACTCCGCGAATCGTCGGAAAATTCAGAAAAATGGAAATCAATAAAATCAGAAATTGAAAAAACTGACCGCAAAATTGACGAAGAAGTTTATAAACTCTACGGCCTCACGCCGGAAGAAATTAAAATTATTGAAAAATAAATTTATGGACCTAAACGAGTTTAAATTACAAAATTTAGGCATAGATAAAGATAAATTTGGCGCAATTTTTACTTTTATTGATTTTGGCAATGTCGATTATTGGTTTGAGTATGACGAAAAAGACGGAGACGACAATATCTTGCCTCCAGATAATAAGTTGGTTATTGGCTTAGAAAAATTAGCGATTTTTTTAAATTTATTTTCAAATCACCGAAGATTTTATTTTGGGTTAGATACCAAAAATAAAAAGTCATATCACTTAAACTTTAAAGCCAGATCCCTGTTTGAATTTGCCGGCAGCAAGCCGATTCAAAAAATTAGACATTATTTAAAAGATATGGAACTAAAAACCAATACGAGATTTTTACATGAGGATCTGCGAGGTAAATATATTTATATCCCTAAATGTAATTTTGATGTTGAGATTTCAGTTGACGCGATTAGGTTGATGGATAAATACGATACATTTTGTTTGTTTTCTAGCGATGCCGACTTTAGCGCGTTAGCGGAGTTTTTGAAGAGAAAAGGCAAAAAATTTATTTTATTTAGCGCTGGCTATGTTTCTCGTTGGCTGAAGGATAAGGCAGATTTGAACATAAATGCCCAAAAAATTAAGAAAGAGATAACTTTTATTAAAAGCAAACCTCGCCCTTGAAGAGCGAGGTTTAAATCTCGGACTCGCATCCGCGAGCAGGGTAACCTTGCGATTACAAAATTAGTATAACATGATATAAATTTTTGTCAAAAAGTTATCCACAAGCAGTGAATTAATCAATTTTCATAAACCATCAAATAAAACATTATGTCAAAACCTATCAAGGTAAGGTTGGGCGTTTATAAACATTATAAAAATAAATATTATAAAGTGATTGGAATCGGGCGGGACAGCGAAAGCTTGAAGCCATTGGTTTTTTATCAAGCGCTTTATGGCAAAAAAGAATTATGGGCGCGTCCATTGAAAAATTTTCTAAGCAAGGTGGCGGTGAATGGAAAAAAAGTAACGCATTTTGAATATATTAAAGATCCGCAATCTTTAACGGTTTTTGTTCCCAGGCCAGGTCAGGTTGACTATCGTCAGATTCGCTGGGCGCCGGTTTTAAATTGCGTTTTACAATATAAAAATAAATTTTTGATCGTGCAACGCAGCGCCAAGATGAACGTTTATCCTAACGCTTGGAACGGCATTGCCGGATATTTGGACGACCGTAAGAGCTTAAAAGAAAAAATCTGGGAGGAGATGCGCGAAGAGTGTGGTTTGAAACCGAAAGACATCATTAGTATGCGCCCGGGAACTGTTTTTGACCATGAGGCGCCACAATATAAAGGGCATAAGCCCTGTGTTTCGTCTTCGCTCCGAGGAAGTGTAAAAACAAGCTTTTCCACTTCGCTCCTCGCTCGACAAAATAAAAAAACCTGGGTGATTCATCCAATTCTGGTCAAGGTAAAAACCGATAAAATTAAAATTGATTGGGAGGCACAAAATTATCGCTGGGTTAAGCTAAACGAAATTAAAAAATTCAAAATCATTCCCTCGTTTGGTCTAGTGGTCAAATCTCTCTTCCCAAAATTTAAATTTAGAATAAAATAGTATTTTATGAGCGGACATTCCAAGTGGGCAAAACTAAAACACACCAAGGGCGCGACTGACGCTAAAAAGAGCGTCATATTCGCTAAGATCGGAAAAATGATTACTATAGCTGCCAAAGAAGCTGGATCTGATCCAGTGACGAATTTTAAACTGCGTTTGGCCGTAGAAAAAGCCAAGCAGATCAATATGCCCAAAGATAACGTGGACCGGGCGATTAAAAAAGGCGCCGGTGGCCCAGGCGAAGCGCAGATTGAAAATGTGATGTATGAGGCTTATCTGCCGGGCGGGGCAGCTTTGTTGATCGAGGCCCTGACTGATAATACTAACCGCGCCATTTCGGCCTTGCGACATATTTTTAATAAGTATGGCGGGTCGTTGGCCAATCAAAATGCCGTGGCCTGGATGTTTGAACGTAAAGGAATTTTGCGCGTTGGCGACTTAACGAAGAATCCAGACCTAGAGGCGCTAGAATTGAAATTGATTGATTGGGGCGCGGAAGACATTAAGAATGAAGATGGCGCGTTGGCGATTTATTGCGCGCCCGATAATTTACAAAAAATAAAAGAATCGCTAGAGCAAGAAGGCCTGACCGTTGACTATGTTGAAGTGGAATGGTTTGCCAAAAATTATGTCAAAATTAGCGCCGGCGACCAGCACAAGGTTGACGCCATTTACGCCGAGCTGGACGAAGACCAAGACATCAGCGATTATTATTCCAACATTGGCTAGCGTTTATATTTTTATGTAAAGTAAAATCGAGCCCTGGCGGCTCGATTTTTTTAAAAAACAGGAGCTGGGCAATACCATACTCCTGTTGGCGATGATTTCAGATGATTGGCCTTATTGACCTAAGTCCTAACAAACGTTTTTGAGAGTCTGCTTTTGGCAGATACTACATAGTAGCCTTTTTGATTAGGAATTATCCGATAATAAATGAGATGCCCCTCCTCGGATTTCATAAAAAGTCGGCCGGCGATATCTTGGAGGCAATTTGTCGCCGCTTCTTGATCGTTGCTTCCCCATTCGATGAACGAGTTCGGCACCGGCGACTCTACTATGTTCAAAACTTCGCACCAATGCTTACTGGGTTCGGTGGTCGGGCTGCCAAATCTTACTTTGGTTCTCATGGCCTTGGCTATTCTTTTTATTACAGCAATCGGATCAATCTTTTTGACCGTGGTCTTGGTGGACATTGTGTCACCTCCTTATTTTTATCATAATATTTTTTAGCCTTTTGTCAAGATCAAAAATAGCCCGTGACACACGGGCTATTTTTGGTGGCTCCCCCAGCAGGACTTGAACCTGCATTTCTGCATTAACAGTGCAGCGTCATATTTACCCCGCATCACAGCTCTGGGGGCTGGATTTGAACCAGCAATCTCTGCATTAACAGTGCAGCATTCTACCTATTGAACTACCCCAGAGCTGTTGTGCGGGGCTAATTAGATTAAATAAATATGATGTTGAGATCCACCAGCTGGCGGATTAATTCGACTTAAAATTTTTACTACTCCGTCGAACGGATTGTAAAAATTTAGTCTCATTTAAAAAATCCGCTATCAAGTAGCGGACCTTGGGCAAAATAACCAAACAAAATCAGGTCCGCCGATAACGATTATTATTTTGTCGAGCGAGGAGTAAAATGGAAAATGGTAATTTTACATTTTCTCCGAGCGAAGACAAAACACAGGGCAAGCGCCCTTTATTATTTAACATCAATTGTCCGAATAATTTCGCTGTCATATACCAAATAAGACGTGAAGGAACCAATTTCGTAACAAGTGCGTTGACCCATTCGACTGCGCTCAGGGTTGCGGCTTTTTAGCCTTGACAAAAATTTGAATATGATATATACTAAAAGCAGGAGGTAACCAACAATGATAAGTAAAATCAAGCAGGCGCTCGGAAAGAAGTTCCAGGGTAAAGAGTTGGCACAGATTGTAGCTTTTTTGGACCAGGGATTTTCTGAGAACGGCCAAATAGCGGTTGCCAGCATTTTTTTGTTCGCCAAGGAGTATCAAGTATCGGTTGCCGATGTTCTGGCCCAGTGTCAGAGAGAATGGGACAGAAATTGGAAGAATCAGCATCCGGAAATAAGGGGTAATTCTGACGCACCCGGTGGAGCTGGAATTCAGAATCGAGCTTCACTTGAGAACATCTATGTCGCCCTTGGTATTCCGTCGCCCTTCAAATCTGCTCAGGAACGGAGGGCCGCCGGGGAGAAGAATATCCCCTCGCAAGCTATTGTAGTAATCACAGGAAATTCAGTGTATCGTTTTGGTGAGGCGGACAAAACAGGAAAAAGAACGGTCTCGCGCGACAACGACCCTCTTGACTTCAGTTCTTGCCGAATACTGATCCTTATAGTAGGAGAGAGTATGAAGCTGGAGTGCCTCGGGGGCTCTCATTCAAACTGGTATACCACGTTGGTTACAAAGATAGAGTAAGTCAAAGGCGGGGTTGCTGATGAAGCAGCCTCGTATTTTTTATCCTGTAAATTGGCCCTTGACAAAAAGTTGAATTTGGGATAGACTATGTTTAAGGAGGTAAAATGCTAAAACCCGAAACCATAAAGAGATTAGAGGCCATTGGCGTTTCGGTTTTTCCCGAAGATAGCCTGCATGTTGACGCCATGATTCTCCAGGCGGAAGCTCGGCCCACCCTCGCCCTGTATGGCGAATCAGAAGAACCCGACGAAGACGAACTTCGGTGGTTAGAATCGCTAGTTCAAAGAAATGCGGCGTCGGGCACAAGATTCAAGATTTCGGCGTTTGACACGGTGATTCTTTATAAGAAAGACAACCATTGGACTTGGAGACGTCTGACGTGGACCAAAGATCCGCTGTGGTATTCCCGGGTTGGTACTCTGCAGGAGATTAGAGGGGTTATTTTAGAAAGTCTATAGGGGCGGATGATTCCGCCCCTTTTGTTTATAAAAAGAGCACGGAGCGAGAGTCGCCCCGTGCAATTGGTGATTATGAGTTTTTCGGATCTAGTTGCCGCCGCGCCGACTCGCAAGTATTGCTCGCCCTATCTCCCGCGATCTTTCTCGAGCGTCTGCCCTTAGCTGCTCGTCGGTTGTGTCAATCTTTAGCCATTGTTCCGCTTTCTTGCCGATAAAGCAAGCCAGCCAGATATATAGGCCAAGGGTGACAAACATCACGGCCAATCCGCTAGAGTACGCGAGTGGGGATACTTGGGCGACCTGTAGGGCCAAGCATTCTCCTAGGTTAGATCCAGGGGGCGGTGCGGGTGGCGCCGCGTTGATGATTTTTAGAAAGAGGAATGAGGCCAAAAGGGCCCACGGTATGCTAAAAGAATAGATGATGGCCGCCTTTGTATGTTCGGTTTTCCGCAATCCTCTGCAGAGGGCGACGATCCAGAAGATAATGGCGAACACGGAGAGCAGTATTGCGAAGAGACCCATGGCTAAGAAGTCGCACAGTATCGTCTGAGTAAATCCATCAAAGAATCTCATTTTTTACCTCCTTTTAGACTTTTTCAGAGTAGCATAAAGAAAAAATTTTGTCAAGCTGCTTTATATGTGCGGGTTCTAATTCGGCCGCGTCGACCCCAAGATTATAAAGCGGGTCTTGATAGGAATTTATGCTTGAAAAAGATTATTGTTCTTGCTATAATATTAGTTGGTCTTATAACCCGCCTATGCCGCCTGCCTGCCGGCAGGCAGGTCAGGCAGGAATTAAAAATTATTTTTTATGATTATCTTGGGTATTGATCCGGGCTTTGCCATTACCGGCTATGCGTTTCTTAAAATAGAAACGCCGGGCAATAAAATAACAGTTTTAGATTATGGCTGTATCAAAACCTCGGCCGGTCAACCCCTGTCGCAGCGTTTGTTTATTATTCATAAAAAAATTACTGAGTTGATTAAAAAAAATAAGCCAGATAAAATGGCCATGGAAAAAATATTTTTTAGCCGCAATATAAAAACCGCCATGGCAGTGAGCGAAGCGCGTGGAGCGATTAGTTTAATGGCTGGTCAATATCACTTGCCCCTAACAGAATTAACTCCGCTGCAGGTGAAGCAAGCCTTAACTGGCTATGGCCAGGCCACCAAGCAGCAAGTCCAAAAAATGGTAAAAATAGTTTTAAAGCTAAAAGAGATTCCGCGGCCAGACGATGTGGCTGATGCCTTGGCCATTGCCTTGACCGCCAGTATGACGAAAAATTTTTAATTCTGCCCGCGGGCCAAAGTAATTGCCCACACTTTTGACGCGCCATGTTGTTTTAAAATTTTAGCCGCCTCTTCCAGGGTTGCACCCGTGGTACAAACATCATCTACCAAGATTATATTTTTGTTTTTAATTGACTCTGGCGCCTTGACGCTAAAAATATCTTTG
>Ga0268276_1003636_pt1 | contig 11750 bp, 17 predicted proteins | sample saktaG_4_FD_190145 | JGI IMG/M metagenome (GOLD analysis project Ga0268276, IMG submission 190145) | Saline water microbial communities from Sakinaw Lake, British Columbia, Canada - sak_2010_1_5_45m | ecosystem: Environmental > Aquatic > Non-marine Saline and Alkaline > Saline ...
TTTTTAAACTCTTTTTTTTGGGGGATTTTTTCCCCAAAAAGCTTTTTATTAGGAAAAACTATTTCTATGGTGTATAGTTACGTGTTTTTATGGATCAAAAAGTTGACTTAGTTATTGATTCAATAAAGAAACTTCTCGCTCTGAGTGTTTCTGAAGATGAAATAATTAAGGAGCTTAGCGGTGTTGGAATAGGTCGCAATGAAGCAATTGAATTAATTGCAAAGTCAAAAGAGATCGAAACAACTCAAGAATCCTCAAAAGTAGAGGGCATGAGGTCTTCGTCAAAAGATATTTTTGAGAAAACCGCTGCCGAACTTAGTTTGGACGATCAAATAGTTACTCAGTTAGGGTTTTCTCAAAATCAGCAGAACGACTCAGCAAAAGAAGTAAAAGATCAGCAAAAAGGTGCTGAAAAAGATGAAGCCGATTTAGAAAAAACAAGTTCAATAAAACCTTCCGAAGTTGATTTTGGTTTAACTATTAAAGGGATTGGCAATTCACAAAAAAATTCTTCAAAAAAAGAAGATGATGCAAAAAAGTTGCTTCAGCAAAAAGAAAATGTTTTGCAGAAAAAAGAAGTTGCTTCGCAAAAAGAAGATGTTTCGGAAAAGAAAAGCGCCCCTCAATCAAAACCTCTCGCGCCATCCTCTTCAAAGAACTTTTTTTCAAGTTCAATTTCGTCTAATTCTTCTGTTGGAAATAATTCTGATGTTGATGAATTGTGGAAAAAGGGTATTGTTGTTGCGGTGAATTCGCGTTTATCCGAAATGAAGAAACTAAAAGAAGATATTTCTTCGGTTGTTCAGGAAAAAGTTGATTCTTCAGTGAGAAAAGAATTACAACAATTCAAAGTGCTTTTAGATTCTCAAAAAGATTTATTACTTTCAAGCAATAAAGCGGCGCTTGAGGAAAAGCAGCGTGAAATAACTTTTATTATTGATGCAAAAATTGCTGAACTAAAACAATACAACAAACAATTGTCGGAGAATTTAGCTGCACTCAACCAGGCAAAGGGTGAACAGCAAGTAGCGCTTCAACAAATTCAACAAACTCTTGATGATGCAAAGAAGTTAAAGTCACAATTGCTTGTCGAAATGAATTCTGAGTTAATAAAAAGTAAGGGTTCTGCGCAAAATTTTATTGACCAGTCAGATAAGCATATGAAAGATTTAGATGAGCGTGTTAATAGAACTCTTGAGCTAGAAAAAAATATTGCTGAAGGGATGCTTGCGCAGGCTGAGCAAAAGATAGAATCACTTACTTTGCAAAAAACGGATGAGTTAGTTGAAGAGCTTGAAGTTAAATTGAACAAGTTAAAATCAATTGAGTCAGAAGTTAATCCTGAAATTATTCAGCAAAAAATAAAAGTGCTTGATGATTTCAAAAAACAGTTCGTAATTACTATGAAAGACAATATTACTCAAATAAACTCTTCAATAAATGAGTTAAATGAGAAAAATACTCAGCTTGATGATCAGATAAAAGAAAAAGTTCTAATTATTGATGCAAAAATTCAAGAGCTTTCAAAATTTGAAAAAGAGTTTACAACAGCCCTTGAAGCCTCTCTTGAAAAGAAGCACTCTAAAAAATAATTTATTTGTATTTGTTCTTCATTCTTTTCGTTGTAAGACAGGTTAATTTCTTGTTCTTTTTTCCAAAAGTGTTTTTTGTTCCTTTCTTGTTTTCGCGGATTTCTTTTTTCAACAGCTCGATCATTTCACAGGCTTTGCACAATTTATTTTCTGTTGGTTCTTTACATTTTTCGCATTCCTTAAGCGCGTTTTTCATGGTTGTTTTTTCTTTTTCTGCAGGAGCAACACTTTTTTTTACATTTTCATAGAATCTTAATATTGAATATTGTGTTCCTGGAAATCTGTCCTCGAAATTGTTTAGCATTTCTCGATATTCATTTCTTTTTGCGGTCCATGAATAAGGACAGCATTCTTCACTGTAATGTTTTATTCCATTAAAGGCGCAAAAAGCAATTATTTCTTTTTCAGGAGTTTCATACAAAGGTTTGATTCTTTTAACAAACCCTTTGTGTTCAATTACTCCTGCATTAGCGCCCATTCTTTTCATTCTCTCAAAGTCATTATTGAATACATTCATTACAAAACTTTGCACTTCGTCATCAAGGTTGTGTCCAGTAGCAAGTTTTTTTGCCCCTATTTTTTTCGCATATTTATTCATTATGTTTCTTCTTAGGGTTCCACAAAAAGCGCATGTGCCGCCTAACTTAGAATTTTTTTCTATCAGAGGCATGATTTGGTCATTTGTCAGTCCAAATTCTTTTTTGAAAGAAATTAGAGTGTATTTTATTCCTAACTTTTTGCAGTTTTCTTCCGCGGCTTTAACTGATTTATCGCGGTATCCCCTAACCCCTTCGTCGATTATTAGTGCTTCTATTTCTCTTCCTTTTTTGTAATACTTTGCAAGCAAGTGTAATATTACTGTTGAATCTTTTCCTCCGCTTAATGCAATTAATATTTTTTCTCCCGGCGCCAATAAATTATATTTTCTAATTGTTTTCTTAACCCTATTTTCAAAAAATTGCACAAAGTGTTTTTCACAAAAGTAGTGCGGGCCATAATTCAAAGTTATTGCTACTTTTTCTAGGCATTTATCGCACTTTTTGGGGTTGTTGGTTTTTGCGATAGAAGGGTCTTTTCTTGTGCTCATAGAAAAGATTTAATAAGAAAGCAATTAAATAATTATTTAGTGGTTTTATGACTGTAATGAAGAGAAATTCTTCTTCAAGAAGAGTAAGTATGTCTGCACAAATAGGTGCAAAGCAAATTCCTCTCGCAAGAAGAAGTGCCATTTTAGCGAGCGTTTTTAGACTTGCTAATGGAACACTCGGAAGGTCGCCTGCAGGCGTTACTATTAGGGCTAGTGATTCTAAAGGTCGAAGCATGGTTGCTCGCGCCAAAAGATAGCTCGCAGATAGTTAGCTTTATAAATGCTTTTTTGAGAGAATTCTTTATCTGGTGAGTATTTAGAGTTGATTTTGTGGGTGCATATAAATATATTAGACAGGCTTTCCAAAACGAGTGGAAAGGTACAAAAGACGAAAATTATGATTATTCTTTGATTATGCGACAGCGTGGAATTGAGTATAGAAATTCCGGGGAAGCTGTTATCAAGTTAGAGCGCCCAACTAATATTGTTTCTGCTAAAGGAGTTGGTTATAGAGCAAAGCAAGGTATTTTTGTTGTAAGAGTTCGTGTAAGAAAAGGAACAGGAACTCATCACCGACCAAAAAATAAAAGAAGACCAAAAAGACAAGGTCAAGCAAAGTTATCAAGAAGAATTAGCACTCAAGGGATGGCTGAGCAGAAAGCTTCAAAGAAATTTGAGAATGCTGAAGTTCTTGGTTCTTATAAAATAGCTGAAGATGGTAAGTGGCATTATTTTGAAGTTGTTTTAGCTGACAGAACAGCAGCAACAGTTGTTTCGGACAAAAGTTTAAGCTTCCTTGCTCACGGACAAAAAGGAAGAGCAGAGAGAGGAAAAACTTTCTCAGGTCGCGTAAACAAGTTAACAAATTTAAAGAACAAAAGGAAAATCAGAGCAAAGCAAGCAACAGACAGACACTTTGGATGAAATCCTTAGCGTTTTGTCTTTTTGATAAATCGATGAAATTGATTTATTTTTATGGATATTGTGTACACTCAGCCACTCAAAGAGTTGCTGCAGATAACATCTTACTTCAAAGAAAAAGTTGTTGTTCTTGTCGAGAACGAAAAGGATGAGAAAGTTGCGCGCACTAATGGTTTTTTTCCTTGTTATTTAGTTTCTGATTCTACAAAAGATATTCAAAAGATTTCTTCAAAGACAAAAGCAGTGCTTGGCGGTTCAGTAAAAAATAATGAATTTGCCACTAAAATAAAAGCAGATTTTTTACTTCAACCCTCTAACACAAAACAGTTTTTTGATTTGGGTTTAGCCAAAAAGCTTTCCGACAACGACACTACTGTTGTTTTAATGTTTGAAGAACTAATGTCAAAAAATTCTTTCGAAAGGCACCAATATTGGAAAAACTTTGCTGAACTTGTGCGTTATTGTAAAATGAAGAAAACAAAATTTGTTGTTGCTTCAGGCGCAAAAGATCCGTTGCATATTCGCCCAAGAAAGGTGCGTATCGCTCTTGCCGAAATTCTTGGCGTGGAAAAAGAAATTGCAGAAAAATATTTGAGTGAGGAAATTAAATAATTTTGTCGTGATTGAAATGAAGATAGAAAAAAACAAGAAAGCAATTGTTCCTTCTTCTAGGCGAGAAAAGAAAAGATATGTTCTTTTTGAAATATTGAATGCCACTATTCCTGAAAAGGATTTTTACTTTGGTTTTTGGATTGAATTGCTTTCTTTTTTTGGCTCAAAAGGCTTAGCTGAAATTAATCCAAGAATTGTTTTGTACAAAGATAATAAAGCAATTGTTAAGTGCAAACGCGGAAAAGAAAATGAGTTAATTGCAGGAACCGCTTTTATTGACAAGATTAGAAACAAAAAAATCATTTTGAATCCTTTATTTGTTTCAGGCACAATAAAAACTTTGAAAGAAAAAGCCGATTTCAAAGAAAGTGAAAAAAAAGAAACTACTCAAACAAAGGGTGCGCAAAAAGAGCAATCAAAAAAAGAAATTGATAAAAAGAATTTGTAAAAAAAGAGACTAATTTATTAATTCAAAAATTCTCTTTAAGGGAGTCTTCTTCTTTGTGGTTTTTTAATGAGCGTCCTCTGACGTGGCCTTTGCGCTCTAAGTACGCGTAGTCTGTCCATTACTCTGTTTGCAATGGTGGGCATTCGGGTTCTAACTTTATCAAATCTTCCCGCAGATATTCCTCTGACTAATATTTTTTCCGCGGTTGGAGGAATATTTCGTCCTCGATTTACCTCTCTAAGTGCTATTTGCACAGCTTTGGGGGTTGGTCTTGTAGGCATGCAACTCTATTTCTGTTTTCGTTCTTTTTATTTGTTGCTTTTTTTCTTTTTTAGAGCGTTTTTTCGCATTTTTTTCAGCATTTGGATTGATTTTTAAACATTCTCTTTCCACTTATATTGTTTTGAATATAGAGGAGAAAAAGGCTTTTTGGCCTGTTTTTACTTTTAAGAGGTAGTGTTAATGTATCCTATGCAATCAAAGGTTCCGGCTTATGACAAAGCTTCGACAATGTTTAGTCCTGAGGGTCGTTTGTATCAAGTTGAGTATGCTTCAAAAATTGTTGAGCAGGGAACAACAGGGGTTGGGTTGCTTTACAAAGATGGTGTTTTGTTAGCTGCTGATAAAAGTATTTCAAGCAAATTAATTATTCCTGATTCTATTGAAAAAATATTTAAGGTTGATGAAAATATTGCTGTTGTTTCCGCTGGTTTAGTTGGAGACGCTAGAAGATTAGTTGGTATTGCAAGACGCCAAGCACAGGACAACAAAATGGTTTTTTCTGAGCCTATTCAAACAGAAGTTATGGCTAAAGAAATTGCTGAAACAAAACAAGCTTTTACCCAATATGGGGGATTAAGACCTTTTGGGGTTGCTTTTATTATTGGCGGTTTTGATGAGAAAGGTCCTGCATTATTTGAAACAGAACCGTCGGGAGCATTAGCTCAATTCAAAGCAGTTGCTGTTGGTCGGAATAAAGAAAAAGCGATGGAGATTTTTGAAAAAGAATTCAAAGAAGGATTGTCTTTAGAAAAAGCAATTAGTATTGCTTACAAGGCGCTAGAAAAAAGCATGCCTGAGAAAGAAAAAATTGCGATTGAGAGACTAGAGTTCGCAATTGTTGATGATAAGGGATTTAGATTTTTATCAGAGCAGGACACAAAACAATTAGTTAAGTGAATAAAAAGTCCGTTTTTTGCGGGTTTTACTTATTCTGTTTTGTTTGCTCTATTGTCCCAAGGTGAGGGAAAGTACCTTGGTTGTTTTTGCTAGTTGGAGAGAGAAAAAATGGTTAAATTAGATGATGCTGTTGTTGCACGTGCCGAAAAATTTGGTTTAAAGTTTGAAGTTCTTGTTGACCCTGATTTAGCAGTTGATGTTAAGCACGGAAAAGAAATTCCTTTAGATAAATTGCTTGCTGCTGACCAGATTTTTAAGGATTCAAAGATCGGCGATATTCAAAGTGTTGAAAATATAAAAAAAGCTTTTCAAACAGTGGAACTCAAAGAGGTTGTTTACAAAATAATTAGAGATGGAGAGGTACAATTAACTACTGAACAAAGAAGAGCGATTTTGGAAAGAAAAAAGAATGAAATAATTTCTTTTATTTCTCGTAACGCGATGAATCCGCAAACAAAAACCCCCCACCCTCCTTTGAGAATTCAAAATGCGATGGAGCAGGCTAAAGTTCATGTTGATGCTTTCAAAAGCACTGAAGAGCAGGTGGAAGAAATAACCAAAGCCATTAGGCACATAATTCCAATTTCAATGGAGAGAGTTCATTTTGCTATCAAAGTTCCTGCACAATATTCAGGAAAGGCTTCTTCAGTTGTTCATAGATTTGAAATTAAAAGAGAGGATTGGCTAAATGACGGCTCTTTTGCTGTAGAATTTTTTTTACCTGTGGGAATGAAACAGGATTTAATTAATGAGCTTAATTCAATTACGCATGGAGAAGTAGCGGTAAAAATAATTGAGTGAAGGGCTGAAAAGTAATAGTGGAGATAATTGAGTAATTTTATAGAAAGTAGTTTTGAGAGTTTTATTTTTAAGAAGGTGGATTGATGAGTAAAAAAGTAGTAATTCCCGGAGAATTAATTTCCGCGGAAAGAAAAAAATTAGGGAGCAACGTATTTGTTGCTGACGGAAAGATATATTCCAAAGTTTTAGGTGTCATTGATGATACCGATGAACAAGCAAGTGTTGTTGCTTTGGAAGGAAAATATAGTCCGCGAGCAGATGATGTAGTAATAGGAGTTGTAACAAGAGTTGTTTTTGCGGGTTATGGAATTAGCCTCAACTCAGCCGCTGACTCTTTTATTCCTTCAAAAGCTGTTAGGGATCAGTTAAGAATTGGCGATGTAATAATGGCCAAGGTTGATAGAGTTAATGAGTTGAAGGAAGCTGATTTAGCTTATCCAAGAAGACTTATTGGCGGAGAGGTAATAGAAATTGTTCCTGTTCGTTCTCCAAGACTAATTGGAAAAAATGGCTCTATGCTTGAATTGCTTAGAAAAGGAACAGGCTCTGAACTTGTTGTTGGAAAGAACGGTCGGGTTTGGGCGCGCAACGGAAATATTGATTTGTTGAAAAAAATTGTTGCTTTTATTGAAGCGAATGCTTACAAGAGCAATTTAACAAATGCGTTGCAGGATTATTTCGGAATAACTATTTCGGAAAAAGTTGCAGAAAAGAGCGCGGAGTCAGAATCCTTGCCTCGGCAGGATGGGACTAGCGAACAAGAAGAAAGTGAAGTGATAAATTATTCTAACGAAGGTGAGTTTAAATGAGTAAAATGGATGAAGTAGTTGACTACAAGAAAACAAAAAAGAGGCTTGACGGCAGAAAAATGGATGAATTAAGACCGTTGAGTATAAAAGTAGGGGTTATCCCTAACGCAGATGGTTCTGCGTATTTGGAGTGGGGTCAGAACAAAGTTTACGCGGCCGTTTACGGTCCAAGAGAAGCTTTGCCTAAGCACACACAAAATCCTTACAAAGCAGTTGTGAAAGTAAATTACAGGATGACTACATTTAGTGTTCCTGAAAGAAAAAGACCTGGTCCTAACCGAAGAGACCATGAGATATCAAAAGTTTTAGGAGAAGCGCTTGACAGAGCAATTTTTACTGAAAACTTTCCAAATACTGAAATTGGTGTTTTTGTGGAAGTTGCAGATTCAAATGCTGGTTCAAGAGTTGCTTGCTTAGTTGCTGCTTCTTGCGCACTAGCTGATGCTGGAATCCCGATGAGAGGATTAGTTTCAGCTGTTGGGGTTGGAAAAGCATTCAATGAAATTGTTCTTGATTTGAACAAAGACGAAGAAGATGCTCCTGACGCTGTTGACACTCCTTTGGCAATAATTCCTAATAGTGGAGAAATAGTTTTGCTTCAAATGGATGGATTGTTGACAAGAAAGGAATGGGATGATGTTGCCAAAATGGGCATAAAAGGTTGCATGCAAGTTTATGAAGTGCAAAAAAAAGCTTTAGCCGATAGATTCCAATTTGAAGAATTATCAAAAGCTTCAGTTGAGAAAGCTGTTTTGGGAAACGAAGTTTCTAAAAAAGAAATTGTTGGAAAAGAAGTTTCTGCATCAAAACAAGTTAAGGTTGTTTCAAAAGAAAAGAAAGAAGATAAATCAAAGAAGGTGAGAAAGTGAGAGACACAATACTTGAACACGATATTTCAAGAATAACAGATCTTGCAAAGCAAGGAAAGAGAGCTGATGGTAGAGCTCTTGACGAGATGAGAGAATTTAGCGTTGTTAAAGATAAATTTGAGAACGCTGAAGGCTCGGCTATTGTTAGGTTAGGAAAAACCGAAGTAGTTGCCGGAATAAAAATGGAAGTTGGAAAACCTTACCCTGATAGTCAGGACGAAGGAGCAATTTCTGTTGGAGCTGAATTAGTTCCTATAGCTCACCCTGATTATGAATCAGGCCCTCCTTCTCCAATAGAGATTGAAGTGGCTAGAGTGGTTGACAGAGGAATTAGAGAAAGCAAATCAATTGATTTCAAAAAGCTTTGCATAAAAGAAGGCGAAGCTGTTTGGGTTTCTTACTTTGATTTCTACGCAATTAATAGTGACGGTAACTTGTTTGATGCAGGGAGCATAGCTGCTCTTGTTTGCTTCATGAATTCAAGGATCCCTAAAATTAATGTTGATAATAAAATAATCAAGCATGAGTATGAAGGGAAAATTGAACTAAAAAGGTTGCCTGTTTTGACAACATTTGTTAAGGTTGGGGGAAGAATTCTTCTTGATCCTACCTATGTTGAAGAAAAAGCTGCTGAGGCTCGTTATTCTGTTGCTACAACAGAAGATGGCTTTATTTCAGCTATGCAAAAAGGGGTCGGCGGGTCATTTACTTTGGATGAAGTAAATTATATGATTGATCTGGGCTTTAAGACTGGTAATGAGGTTCGAAAGAAACTCCAAAAAGTTTAAGGATTTTTACTGCCCGCTCAAGCGAGTTGGGCAGTTTTAAAAACCTTGCTATCGGAGTATTATTTAATTCTGGTGAGTTTTTAGAAGTGATTTTTAATGGGTAATACAAAAAAAGTTGGCAGTACTGGGCGTTTTGGCCAAAGATACGGTGTAGGGGTAAAAAAAAGAGTTCTTAAAGTTGAACAAAAACAAAACCTTCCAAAGGTTTGTCCTTTTTGTAGTTTCTCAAAGATAAAAAGAGAGGCTGCTGGTTTGTATAATTGCCGAAAGTGCGGTAGCAAATTTACCGGAGGGGCTTATGAGCCTGAAACCCTTGTTGGTAAAACAATTAAGAAAATGGTTTCTCAAAAGACTTTCCTTGCTGATTCAGCAAAGTTAATTAAAACAAGCAAAGGTTCTTACGAAGATATGGAGAAAGAAGTATCTAAAGCAGTTAAAGAAGAATAATTTAGCTGAAGATAAATAATTTTGTTTTTGGATGATGTGGTGGTTTAATGCCTTATAGATGTGCAAAGTGTGGTGTTGAAGTTCAGAATGTTTACGAGGGGCTTGTTAGATGCTCTTCTTGCGGACACAGAATTCTTTACAAAGTTAGAGACCCTATAGCTAAAACAGTCAAAGCTGATTAGTTGCGTTTATGTTTTTTTTAGATATTAGCGTTGATTTTGATTCAAGCGATAAAGCGAAGTCTTTTTTCGCTTCAATAAAACCCGAGCTAGGCGAAGATTTTTTAAGGAGTAAAATAAGAATTAGTCAGAAAGCAGGCAAGATTTTGTTTGAGGTTTCGGCTTCTGACAAAACGGCTTTGCGTGCTTCGCTTAATTCAATAATGAAACCGTTAATTTTATTTAAAGAAGTGGAGGAATTATGATGGATCAGGATGAACAAAGAGCTTTGATAATGGAGTTTGAGCGAAGCAGACAGTTGCTTGGTTCTATTGCTTCTCAAAAACAACAAATAAGTATTCAGATTGAAGTAATGAAAGCGTCTTTAGAAGAACTTGAAAAAACAAAAGAAAAATCAGTTTACAAAGCTGTTGGAAATGTATTAATTCCTAAAAACACTGAAGAAATGAAGAAAGAAATTAAAGAAAAAAGCGAGAGTATGGATTTGAGATTGAAAACAGTGGAAAAACAAGAAGAATCAATCTTGAAAAAACTTAATTCTTTGAAAACAAAAATTGAAGGAACTGAAGGGAAAGGTTCTGAGAGTTCTGCTCCAGAAGAAGAAAGTAAAAAAGAAAAGAAATCAAGAAAATAACTCTTTCATAAATAGTTCTACGATTTTTTTCTAGTGCACGGGCATTTTGCCCGCCCAAAAATCATATTAACTAGTTTTTCCTATTTTGGGCATGGTTGAGCTTAATTTTTCGCAAATTAAAAAGAAGAATGTTTTACTGCTTTGTCACGAAAATGCCGATCTTGATTCTTTTTGTTCGGCCTCTATTTTTCAGCGCATTCTTTCAAAGCACAAGATTACTTCCACTATTGCGGTTCCTTCTCATATGAATGAGCAATCAATTCACTTTGCTTTTAAGGAAAAGATTTCTTTTCAAAAGAACCCTGATTTAACTTCTTTTGATTTTATTTTCTTGTTTGATTTTAACGATTTTGAACAATTAGGAAAACTTCGTTCCGCGTTTTTAAAGATTAATCAAAAAAAGGTTTCGGTAATTTCTTTTGACCATCATGTTATTGAAAAAAGCTCAATTGATTCTTCAAAAAGTTTTATCGGAAGGGCTTTTTCAACTACTCAGCTTCTTTTGCGCTTTTTTTTGCATCATTTTGACAAGAAAAGTTATTTTTATTGTGCGCTTGGGATACTTGAGGATACTGGTCACTTTATTGTTGCGGATAAGAAGTTATTTGAAGATTTTGCGTTGTGTCTTGAGCGTTCAGGAAAAGAATTTTCTGATGTTTTGTCTTTTACAAAACAAATAGTTCCTCGTGATGAGCGTATTGCTTTTTTGAAAGCCGCTCAGCGCGCTGAAATAAGTGAAATTGGTTCAGTAATTGTTGCTACAAGCACTGTTTCTTTTTATCAATCACAAGCCGCTTCTAAGTTGCTTGATTTTGGCGCTGATATTTCTCTTGTTTGTGGGTGTGATGAGAAATTGGATACTTGTTTTCTTTCTGCGCGCGCCGACTCTGTTTTTAAAGAAAAAAATAAATTTAATTTAGTTAATGATTTGCTTAAACCTCTGCAAAAAAGAGTTGGTGGGGAAATAGGGGGGCATTCAGGCGCCGCTCAATGGAAAGGAACTCATGATTATTTGCAGGTTTTGCAAGAATGCTCATTTATTTTAAAGAAAAAGTTTCAATAAAAAGCTCGATATCTTTTTTGTTCTTTATTTCAAGTAAACAACAGTGTTTCCTTTTTTGATTTTTGTTCTGTCTGCGTATTTCAATAAGTAATGTATGGTTGATTTTGGAACATCAGTTATTCTTTCAATATCTCTTATGCTTTGATAATCTTTTCTTAGTTCAACTATTTCCTGTATTTTTTCTAATGGCAACCCTATCGGTCTTCCTCTTCTTTTTTCTATGCTCATCGTTACTCCTTTTTCTTTTATTTTTCTTTGTGTTTTTTTTGGCAATCTCTTTAAGCAAGAAGTTGAGAGGGTTATTTTTCTAATACTTCGGTT
>Ga0268276_1003641_pt1 | contig 11739 bp, 12 predicted proteins | sample saktaG_4_FD_190145 | JGI IMG/M metagenome (GOLD analysis project Ga0268276, IMG submission 190145) | Saline water microbial communities from Sakinaw Lake, British Columbia, Canada - sak_2010_1_5_45m | ecosystem: Environmental > Aquatic > Non-marine Saline and Alkaline > Saline ...
CATCATCGTTTGCCAAGTTCTGGAATGCAAATGAAAGATGCCTTTACGACGTGATAGAGCCGCATTCCGCAAAGGTGCGCCCCAACCAGATATTCGCCGTGTCGCTTGCGCACTCCGCGCTTGCGCCAGCCAGGCTTGAGTCGGAGAAAAGGAGCGCGTACAGGATGATGAGGCACGTGGACTGGGGCGTGCTGGTCAAGAATTATTACAAGGCGTACGCGCTCGCGCTTTCAAAAGCAGGAAAGGCGAAAAAATAGCCTTGCGCCTTGCCTACCTGTGGAGCCGTAGAAGCGCAGAGCGCACCTTCTCGTCGTTGCCTGACACTGCCTTTGCCTTGATTGCAAGCATGCGCTCGCCCATCATCTCAAGCCACGGCGAGAAGTGCTTGCCATTCGCATGGTAGAGCACGCTTGCAAGCGGCACTGTCTTTATCCTGGCGAAAAGCTCAGGCACGCTTTTCGCGCGCCCCATTTCCTTTCCGTCAGGGGTATGGAAGACAAACTCCTTTCCCGGCGGGCATTCCTTGTGCTGCATATTCATACACCTCCTAGGCGTGACTTGAAGTCCTGGATTATGTTCATGTAATTGATGAAACCTTCATAAGGGTTCTGGTAGTGCGAGAAGTACTTGTGCACGTCGCCGTCCGCAAGCGACTTGGTGCAGAGGTAATATAGGTGGTCGCTGCTCTGCAGCAGCCGCCACGCCTGCAGCGCCTCGCCGCCCCGGCGCATTGCAGGGCTGCCAAGCGCCTGCAGCTCGTCAAAGCAGGCGCGCTGCATGTCATTGCCAAGCCATGCGGACAGGTCGCGCTCCATGTCTGCCCAGGAAGTGGGCAGCGGCACGTCTATTTCCCCGCGCGCGTCCCACTCCGCAACCTCGCGCGCCATCCTGAAGTTCAGGTTCGGGTGGGACAGGCACTCAGACGGCAGGTGGCGCAGGAAGGAGAAAATCCCGGTCTCGCTCCACTGGTGCTCGCCAAACGTCTCAAAGTCAAGGAAGAGGTTGATGCACTGCCCGTCGCAGTTTGACAGCCACTTGGCGTATTTTTCGGCGGTGAGCGGCCATTCCTTCCAGCCGCGAGAGGAAAAGCGGTAGCCCACGTCGTCCGAGAGAGGGTAGTTGCGCATGAGCGCGTTTATCCTGCTGCAGCCCTTGGGGCGGTAGAGGAAGTTAGGCGAGCGGCTGCCAAGCGCGCCTTCCGTCCCTTCTGCAACGATGCCGGAATAGCCCATTGCCTCTGCGCGCTGCGCGATTTCGTTTGAGAAGATGGATTCGGTGTTGCGGAACACGCGCGGCGTGACTCCTAAGAGCGTCTGGATTGCCTCGTGGTGCATTGCCACCTGCCGTTCAAACTCAGCCCTGTCGCGGTAGAACGAGGCAAGCGAATGGTAGTAGGTTTCTGCAAGGAAGTCCACGCAGCCAGTGTCTGCAAGCCGGCGGAAAGATTGGAGCACGTCGCTGCCGAACATGCGGCACTGCTCCAGGAAAACTCCGGTGAGGGAAAAGGAGAAGCGGAAGTCGCCGCCGTTTTCCTCAATGAGCTTGAGAAGGAGCTTGTTTGTGGGAAGGTAGCATTTCTCCGCGACTTTGCGGAAAACCTTCTCGTTGAGCTCGCGGTTGAAGTAGGCATCCATTGGAGAGGGAGGCATGCTGCCTGAGAGCACGCTTAGGAGCTGCACTTTCCGCAGCCTAAGTGGCTGGTGCACCTGGAAATACATGCAAATGCTTGCCATTGTTTCCCTTCCTAATCTGTTCTTTGCCTTTTCTTCATCATTTTATTCCCAAAACTTCATTATAAGCATGGAGGGTTTTCTCAGCTGTTTGCCGCCAGCCAAGCGCGCGCACCTCCACAATTTGGCGCTGCGACATCACGCGCGAGACGGAGGGGTAGCGCAGGAGCGCGAGCAGCTGGGATGCCATTTCATCCACGTCCCAGAAATCCGCCAGCAGGCAGTTTTTCGCCACTTCGGTGACGCCAGATGTTTTTGAGAGTATGCAGGGCGTGCCGCTTGCCATTGCCTCAAGCGCGGTTATGCCGAACGGCTCGCTCACGCTTGGCATCACATATGCGTCGCAGTGCGAGTAGATGTGAAGCTTCTCATGCTCGGGCACAAAGCCCCAGAAGGAAACGCGGTCAGAGATGCCAAGCTCAATGGAAAGCGAAAGCATGCGCGGCAGCAGCGGGCCGTCGCCCACCACCAGGAAGCGCACGTTCCTCTCATGGTCAAGCACGCGCTTTGCTGCGCGCAGGAACTGCTCAGGCCCTTTCTGGTGCGAAAGCCTGCCCAGAAAAAGCACCAGCTTTTCCTTGTGCATGCTGGCCTCCTGCCTGTGCACGTATTTTTCAGCGTCAATGCCGTTGTGGATGATGCATACCTTTCCCCCGTCTGCGCCGTATTTTTCCATCAGGTGCTGCCGCGTCCTTTTGCTCACTGCAATGGTGCGGTCGGCAGAGCGCACGCCAAGGGATTCAATGTCTGAAATCCAGTTCCACGGGATTGGGTTGCGGTCAAACTCTGTGCTGTGTATGGTGAGAATGAGGGGCTTCCCCAGAAAATCGCGCAGCATGAGCCCTGCCGGGATGGTGAGCCAGTCATGGCAGTGCACCAAGTCGTAGTGCATGCCGCTTTCGTGCACTGCTGACAGCGCTAGGCGCGCGAATTCGTCAGTGGTGCCTATGATGTCAGAGGGATAATTGCTGTCAAGAGGCATTGATATCGGCGTGCCGTATGCGCCTATCCTCGCAGTTGCGCTGCCAAGCTCAATGAGCCGGACGTTTTTGTGCGGCGGGGAAATGCCTGCGCGCTGCTTGGGGAGATAAAGGTCCACTTCCACCCCGAGGGCGGCTAAGTGGGAAACTAACTCAAAGCAATGAACCCCTAGTCCTCCTGTTATGGAAGGCGGGTACTCCCAGCCAATCATAGCTACCCGCAAAGAAACCGACTCTCCATGAAAATAGTCCCTCCGCGTGGGTGGAACGCAACCATTTTTAATAAAGCTATCGACTTATGTGCATGGCTTTGGTTTCCGGCCCGCTTGGGGCTGAAAAGTGCCTTGCACTGGAATGGGTGCTGCCCAACAGCACAGGCTCTTACTCGTCCTCCACCATTGCTTTTGCCAACACAAGAAAGCAGCACGGGCTGCTTGTTTCCGGAAGCGGCGCTTCGCGCCATCTTTTGGTTTCAAAGCTTGAGGAGAGGCTGGAAAACGGCAAAGGGAAGTGGGAGCTTTCCGCCAACCAATACCAGGGCGCAATATACCCTGACGGCTTTTCACGCCTGTCGGCGTTTTCCTCAAGCCCGCTGCCCACATTCGAGTATGCGGCAGGCAAGGCCAGGGTGGAAAAGACAATTTTCCCGATTGAGGGCGCGGAGGCATTTGGCGTGCGCTATGCGGTTTTCTCAAAGTCCCAGCTCAAATTCTCAGCAAGGCCTTTCCTGAATTTCAGGCAAAGCGACAGCGTGGCAAACTGGAAGGGAGAATATGCTGTAAAGTGCGGCAAGAAGTCAGTGGATGCGAAGAGAGGAGGAATGTCTGCCAGCGTGTTTTCAGACAAGTGCGCCTTTGTCAGGAAGGATGAATGGCATTACAACCTGCTTTACGCGCGCGATTCTGAGAGGCAGACCGAGTGCGTGGAAATGCACTATTCGCCAGGCCAGTTTTCGTGCCAGTGCACAGGCAATTGCGAGTTTTTCATAGTTGCGTGCGAAGGCGATGCGCCTGAAATTGATGCAGGCGCGGAGTTTGAGAAAGCGCTTGAGAGGGCAAAGAAAGTTGCCGCGCCTGGCGGGCGGGGGAAAAACAGGGATGAATTCCTGCGCGCGCTTTTGCAGGCTGCGGATGCATTCGTGGTTTCGCGCGATGGCAAGCCCTCCATAATCGCAGGCTATCCGTGGTTTGGCGAGTGGGGGAGGGATGCTTTTGTTTCGCTTCCTGGCTTGCTGCTTTGCACCGGGAGGCATGAGGAGGCGCGAGGCGTGCTCCAGCGGTTTGCCGCAAGGATTGAGGATGGATTGGTGCCAAGCTTCATTTCATGGGACGGCAAAGCCTCATACAATTCCGCCGATGCCTCGCTTTGGTTCCTGCGCGCCTGCTCGCAGTATGCGGCCGCTGCGCAGGACGCCTCGTTTGTTTCCGAGGTTTATTTTCCATCTGCCAAAAAAATAGTGGAAGGCTACCTGAGCGGCACGCAAAACAGCATGCGCGTGGATTCTGACGGCTTGGTGCGCGCAGGAGAGCCTGGCTCCAACCTTACTTGGATGGACGTGCTGCTTTCGGACGGCACCTGCCCCACGCCCCGCTGGGGAAAGCCTGTTGAGGTCAATGCGCTCTGGTACGAGGTGCTGATGTGCTGCAGGGATGACCTTAAGGGGGCGGACGGGGATTTTTCCCACCTGTGCGCAGACCTTGCCTCCAAATGCGCATCATCGTTTGCCAAGTTCTGGAATGCAAATGAAAGATGCCTTTACGACGTGATAGAGCCGCATTCCGCAAAGGTGCGCCCCAACCAGATATTCGCCGTGTCGCTTGCGCACTCCGCGCTTGCGCCCGCCAGGCGAGAAATGGTGTTTGGCAAGGTGACGCATGAGCTTCTCACGCCTCTTGGCTTGCGCACCCTCTCGCCGCGCGATCCGGACTACAGGGGAACATATTTGGGAAACATGACTGAGCGCGACCGCGCATACCACAATGGCTGCGTGTGGCCCTGGCTCATGGGCGCATATATTGACGCCAAGCTGAAAGTGGAAGGAGGCGACGCCGCGTGCCTTAAGCTTCTTGCCCCGTTCGCGCGCCAGATGGGAAGCTATGGCGTGGGCAGCCTGCCTGAGATTTTGGAGGCAGACACGCTGCGCGCTGACGGCTGCATTGCGCAGGCATGGAGCGTGGCTGAGATTTTGCGCGCGTATGCGAAGCTGAAGTAGTGCTGCGCGCATCTAGCCGAGCAGCCATCGCTTTCATCGTGAAAACGCTCAATGCGGTTCCCTGCATTTCACAATCAAGTCCTTTCCAATCTGCCTTTTCGTGATTTGCTGATTGTCGACATATTCTATGTATTCGAATCCGAAAGACTTGTAGGAAAGCGTGCCGGGGGAGACGCTTGAATTTTGGCAGATCGACGATGCGCCCCCAACAGTATATGACGTGGAAACGCCTGTTATCGCGTAAAAAAACCACCTGCAGGGCGAGCCAAACCAGATATCAAAATATTTCTCTTCACCCGGCGCCATGTAATAATAGTCGCTTATGTTGGCCGGGTCGGTGGCGCCGCAATCCCCCCATAGCCCCGGAATTGTGCGACTTTCACGTCATCCCCGCCGATTATGCCCGTTATCCTTATTGGATACGTGCCGCTGTTCCGAATCCTTATGTACGGGTATGTGCATCCATTGCTTGCCCGCAGCCTCGCTGCGCTCTTCACAATAGCAACCGGTGTCGCGCTCTGCCAGTACATCTGACTCTGCGTAATCTGCGCGTCGGACGCCATCCCTGGGAAAAAGCCAAGCAATGCGACCGAGACTAGGGAGACAATCAGCACAACTGCAAGTAGAACAAGATATTCGGTCGCTCACTGCGCAAGCAGGGGGCGAGCAGTGCTGCTAGAGTAGCACTCAATTGCTCCCTGCGCTTTCAGATGCATGCCTATTGCAGGGGAGCCGAAGCTTATTGCTTTTCCTTGCGCGCTGGCGTTCCCGGAACGCTTGCCCGCACGGCAGGCTCGCGCGCAAAAGGCTTATTAAGCCAAGAAGGGATAATGTTTTCATGGAGCGCGAGAGGATAATAAGCGAAATAAGCAGGGTGCTTAAGGAGAACGGCATAAGGAAGGCCTACCTTTTCGGCAGCTTTGCGAGGAAGGAGAAGGATTACAAGGACATAGACGTTGCCATAGACATCCCGAAAAAATTCTCGCTTCTTGACATGGTCGGCGTGAAGCTTGAGCTTGAGGAGAGGCTTGGGAAGAGGATAGACCTGGTTTCCTACAAGGATATCAAGCCTGCCCTCCGCCCCTACATAGAGAAAGACCTGGCGGCGATAGCATGAAGGAAAGGAACGACTCGGTTTTCGTTGCGGATATCCTTGATGAAACGCAGAAGATAGAGGAATTCATAAAAGGGATGGAAAATGCGGAATTCGTGAAGAACGAGCTTGTGCGCCATGCGGTGGAACGCAGCCTTGAGATAATCGGCGAGGCGGCAAAAGGCCTTTCGGAAGAATACCGGAAAAAGCGCCCGGAAATAGAATGGAAAAAAATAATCGGGCTGCGCAACCTGCTGAGCCATGCCTATTCCCGGATAAACGCGGATGCGCTGTGGGAAGTTGCCAAGAACGACGTCCCGAAGCTCAGGGAATCGCTTTCCGGCTGAGGCGCACGCGCTCAGTACGGCTCGCGGCATCTCATTATCAGGCATTTCGTTCAATTCGTTTGACAAAATGGCAAATATTGTGCTATATTTTTGCAACAATGGAAGAAGCGGGCGCCGCTAAATCTGCACAGTCTCGCCAAGCTTGGGTGCGTGGGAGTCAAAGCCCATCACTGCAAGCTCGTCAGCGAACTTTTCGCACGTGTCGCCGTGCATGCAGAACACTTTTTTCGGCTTTAGCTTTTCCACCATTTCGAACAGCTCGCGCCTTCCTGCGTGCGCGGAAAAGTCAAGGTAGCTCCAGGGGGCTTTTGGCTTGATTTTCACCCCGTCGTATTCCACGTATCCCTTATTCAGGAGGTTGTAGCCGTTCGTGTCCTCCACGCAGTAGCCTGTGAAGATTGCACGCGAGAGGTGGTCAAGCTGGAGAAGGTAGGAAAGCGCAGGCCCGCCCTGCAGCATGCCAGCAGTCGCAATTATCACGCTTGGCCTTTTGAGCACTTTCAGCCTGTCGCTCCTGCGAAGTATGGGCTTGCATGTCTCCTTGTCGTGCCTGAAGAGCTTGAAGTCCTTTACGTAAGACGAGTAGTGTGAAAGCGTCTCTGAGACGCGCCAGCCCATGCCGTCAACATATATGTCCACGTCCTTGTTGACAGAGCGGACTATGCGTATGAGCTCCTGCGTCCTGCCGATTGCAAACGCAGGCAGAAGCACGCTTCCGCCCTGCCCAAGGGTTTCGCTAATTTGCTTGCCAAGCTCCATCTCAAGGTCCTTTCTTGCAGGGTGCTCGCGGTCGGAGTATGTACTCTCTATTATGAGAATGTCAGGCTCAACAGGCGGCAGCTCTGATGGGAAGGTGGTTTTTGTCTCCTCGCCCTTGAAGTCGCCTGAATAGACCACGCGCTTGCCCGCCGTCTGGACGTCAACTATTGCAGCGCCCGGGATGTGGCCTGCCGAGTAAAACATTACTGTGGAGTCGCCTATCTCGTGCCATTTCTTGAAGGAAAGAAGAGTGGTGGAGCTTTGCATGCGCTTTACGTGCGGCTGGCGGTAGGGGTATTCGCCCCGCTTTTCCATGAGCCGCATGGAGTCTGCGATTATTATGTCGGAAAGCGCCTGAGTGGGCGGAGTCATTATCGATTCGGGGCGGCTGCCCCTGTAAAGCGCCGGGAAAAAGCCCGAGTGGTCAAGGTGCGCGTGAGACATTATGGCAAAGTCGGGCATGGCAGGCGGCTGCAGCGGGTAATTCTCGTTGGCGTGTATCTTGAGCCCGCAGTCAAGCATTATGTTGTCGTCGCCGCGCACGAGAACGCAGCTCCTGCCGACCTCTCCTGCCGCTCCGAGAAAAGTTATGTCCATTTTATCGCCTGTGATTGAAACGCGGGCTAAGTTTATAGAGGCATAAGGTGCGACGGGCAACCTGCGGGAACGTTCGTGCGGCTGTGTTTCGTGTCGCACCTTATGAAAACGGTGGAGGCACCTGTGCGAGAGTATATAAAAGTTATCAGAGGATAGCCTTCGGGGGCTATATGAACGAACTTACTTTCCTTGATTTGATCATCCTGAAAAAGATCGATGCCGACTCGTCCGTCGAAAGCTTTGGCAGCACGATAAACACCTCTTTTTTCGAGACCGCCAACTTGCTTGGCACGGTGAAGATAAAGGGCTATGTGGACATCGAGTCCTCGATAGGCGGCATAAGCAAGGTGACAATCACTGACGCAGGCACAGGGATACTTGTGCTTGCCGAGAAAAAGGCGGCAGAGCCAGTTGAGCCGCTGGACAATGCGCTTTTGCACGCGCTTGCAGGCGGGGCAAAGGACCCCGAGGCGCTGCAGTCAACGCTCAACATCCGAAGCGGCGACTTGGCATACCACATAAACAAGATGATTGCGCAGGGGTTTATGGACTATGACGTGCGCTCAGGCAAGGTGGGGCTCATGCTCACCGAGCAGGGCTTCAACTCCACCGGCGGCATGAAAGTGCAGGGGACGCCAAATGCCGGGGCAGTTGGCGTGCAGTCGAGCCGCGGCTCGGCTCAAGCGCCTGGCAAGGCGGAAGAAAAGCCGCCTGCCAAGCATGAGGAGAAAAAAGAAGAGCACAAGGAAGGCGAGCCAAAAAACAAGGACGACATATTCCACATCCTGCGCGGAGTCGAGGAAGAGGAGAAAAAGCACACCGACCACCACAAGCACGAGAAAGAGGAGCCTGAGACGCCGCTGAGCCCTGAGGAGCTGAAGCAGAAGGTGCATGCGCGAAGGCTTTCCTCAAAGATAGAATACTATATTTCCGAGTACTGGGCATGGATGCTGCTGATACTTGCGGCAATAGGGATATTTGCAATCGCAATCTATGCCATGGCCTTCAGCCTGGTCTAGGGCTGCGCGAGTGATTGGATGATGGATTTCACGCTGCTTAAGAAATATGGAATAAGCTACCCAAAGACAGGGCTGGCCCGCTCGCGCCAGCAGGCGTGCGGAATGTCGCGCTCTTTTGGTTTTCCCGTTGCGCTCAAGATATCGTCCAGCCAGGTGCTGCACAAGACTGACAGGGGCGGCGTGCTTTTGGGCCTGAAAAACGAGGACGAAGTGAGGAAAGGCTATGACCTGCTTGCCGCGCGCTTCTCGCACGTGAAAATGGACGGCGTCATCGTTCAGAGGATGGCAGGCAGGGAGTCTGTCGAGCTCATAATAGGCGGCAAGCGCGACGCGCAGTTCGGGCAGCTCATCATGCTTGGCATGGGCGGAATATTCGTGGAAGTGATGCGCGATGTCACGTTCCGCATCTGCCCGATAACAAGGCAGGATGCAGAAGAGATGATTTGCGAGCTTCGCGCCTACCCCATACTTGCTGGCGCAAGGGGCAGGAAGCCGGTGAACAAGCCAGCGCTTGTGGATACGCTTGTGAAGGTGTCTGAGCTGCTGCTGCACGAGGACCCGTCTGAGTTTGACCTCAACCCGCTCATGGCTGACGAAAAGGGATGCGTTGCCGTGGACATGAGGATTTTGAAGTGATTGCATGGCGTTTACGCAAAAAGTGAAGAACCTCAATGCGGTGTTCCACCCGAACAGCATTGCGGTGATTGGCGCAAGCCGCGAGCCCAACAAGATAGGCCACGTGATTGTGAAGAACTTTGTGGACGGCGGTTTTGGCGGCAAAGTGTACCCCATCAACCCCAATGCAGAGGAGATACTGGGGCTGAAGTCCTACAAGAGCGTGCTTCACATAAAGGAAAAGGTGGACTCGGCAGTCATTGCAGTGCCTGCGCCAGCGGTTGCGCGTGTGCTTGAGGAGTGCGGGAAAAAAGGCGTGAAGGGCGTGGTGCTCATAACAGGGGGCTTTTCCGAAGTCGGCAAGGTGGATGAGGAAAAAAAGATTGCCGCGATTGCGGAAAAATACGGGATTGCGCTCATTGGCCCCAACTGCATGGGCGTGCTCACGCCTGCCACGCGCGTGGACTCGGTGTTCCTGCCTATTTACAAGCTGGGAAGGCCGCGCGTGGGGAAAATCGCATTCATTTCACAGTCCGGCGCGGTCGGAGGCTGCATTGTGGACCTTGCCGCGCGCGCAGGAATTGGCATGAGCAAGTTCGTGTCATACGGCAACGCCGCTGTAATAAACGAGTGCGATTTGCTTGAGTACCTTGCAGACGACAAGGAGACTGAGATAATCGTTGTCTACCTTGAGGGCGTGAAGGACGGCAGGAGGATGCTTGACGTTGCAAGGAGGATAACCAGGAAAAAGCCGGTCGTGGTGATAAAGGCAGGAAAGAGCGCTGCCGGCGCAGAGGCTGCAAAATCGCACACAGGCTCGCTTGCAGGCACGGCAGAGGCATACAAAGCCGCGTTTAAGCAGGCAAGGATGATTGAGGCTGAGACGCTTGACGAGCTTTTTGACTTTGCCAAGATTTTCGACCAACCGCTGCCGTCAGGCAGGCGCGTGGGAATAATCACGAACGGAGGGGGCATGGGAGTGCTTGCCACTGACTCGCTTGAGGCTGAAGGCCTGAAGCTTGCCAAATTCACAAGCGGGACAAATTCGCTCCTGCGCCAGTCGCTGCCAAGCTATGCGAACGTGAGGAACCCGCTGGACATTGTGGGGGATGCCGACTCGCACCGCTATGAAATTGCAATAAACGCCATGATGCGCGATCCTGGCGTGGACGTGATACTGCTCATCATACTTTTCCAGACAGCGGCAATTGACTCGGGCGTGGTGAACATTGCGATTCGCGCGTCAGACCAGAGGAAAAAGCCAATAATCGCAGTGTGCACCGGCGGGGAGTACACTGAGATGCACAAGAGGATAATGGAGAGCTACGGGATACCGACTTATGCCTCGCCCTCCTCGGCAATGCGCGCGATTGCCAAGTTCATGGAGTATGCCGAAGGGAAGAAGAAGTAGCTACTTTTTCAGTGTTGCTGTGTGCGCACAATAAGCCCTTCTTTAGAGAATTCTTTCACATAAACAGTAAGCTTTGCATTTTCTACATACGCTCTGTCGAATTTCTCCACGGCTTCCTTGCTGTCCACGCCAGAATTGGCGTAGAACCCGACGCTTTTCCTGATATTTTGCATAAAATCAGATATGTTAGTGTTAATACAGAGAACCGGAATGCCAAGTTCACGCGGCAGGCCATTGAGATGGCTGAAAAGCGGGTGTTTGTTCTCTTGCAGGATGACTATTGCACCGGCGTTTGAATAATATTCTGCGGGAAACGCCTTGAAGAATCCATAAGTTCCAATAGATGTACAGAGCAGATATCCGGACTGTTGCTTGTTAATTTCAAGCAATTTTTCAGGTGAATCCCGCGCGGAAAAAATGACCACTCCGCTTGTTTGCACAAGCCCGGTGCCCACTACGCTGGGTGTTTCTGCAACTATCCTGTATTTCTGTACGGATGGCTTTGAAACCGGCTCCACGTTAAACTGGCAGTACTGAGTGGCAACCCAGTCGTTGCATTCGAGGCTAGCATTCACAATTTCAAGATATGCCGGTCGAGTCTGCCGGTCAAGGATTATGCGAAGCTCCATTAGTCCCTGGTCAGTTTTGCCATACTCGGACGACCCCCGCACACGCACAATTTCACCAGTTTTAAGGTCTATCATCTGTGAAGCTCTGTCGAAATGTAAATTGCCGCGAGAAATGTCTTCTGTCAATGAGGCATAGCCATTTTGGCTTGTCACGTAGTGATTGGCCCCGTCAAAGCCATGGCCAACTGCAACCATTGCTTTTCCATCAACTTTCCCGATATAATAGCTAGGGACATAAATAAGTAAACATCTTAGGCATCAGAAAATCCTTCTTGAGGAAGCGCTTGACTGCCTGCCGCATGGCAGGCAGGGTATTGAAATACCTGTTGTGCAGCGGCTTCTTGATT
>Ga0268276_1003643_pt1 | contig 11726 bp, 12 predicted proteins | sample saktaG_4_FD_190145 | JGI IMG/M metagenome (GOLD analysis project Ga0268276, IMG submission 190145) | Saline water microbial communities from Sakinaw Lake, British Columbia, Canada - sak_2010_1_5_45m | ecosystem: Environmental > Aquatic > Non-marine Saline and Alkaline > Saline ...
ATCCTGTATTTCTGATGGATCTGAAAAAAAGGGATTAACTCCCCTTTTTTAGCTTTATAGCATTCAATAAACTATGAAACGTGTTGGTTTTTTTATCGGTTTTGTAATGATTATTTTTCACGTTTACCCTTATAAAAAACAACTGCCACGGTGGCAGACCGACGAGAGATAAATTTTAAAAAAGCATTATTTTTTTACCATTAAACCTAAAATATTATTACTTTTCATATGGTATTTTTTAAAAGAAATATATGTGCGGATGATGAATATGAAAAAAGTGCTTTATATCAATAAATTTATGGAAAAGTTGGATAAAATACTTGAACAACAAACTGATCCAAAAGAGAAACAGGAAATTCTTAATGAACGATTAAAATGGCTAGATGGATACCAGAATAAACTAAAATATATTCTTGAATCTGGATATTTAAAACCAGAATATGCTTGGCGACTTTCCATTTCACATGAGGAAGAAGCATCAGATCCTAATTTTCATGAAAATTCTCCTCCTGAAATCTATGAGAGGGGGTATAACATCATAATTAAGGAATTAGTATCAAGCAATAATGAAGATAGACAACTTGATTTTCTAAGAAAATTAAAAGATGATGTTATTACCCCGATGTACGTATATCAACCTGTCGAATGGACTGCTATTGAGGAAGGTGTCCAAAATCGATTAAAGGAAATCCGGGTATTACTTAAAAAAGTCGATTGCCTTAGACACGATATTGAAAAACAAATAAAACTTGAAAAGAAAAATGAACCACAAGTGGAAAAAATAGGTTTTAAAAAAAGTATAACTGTGAAAAAGATAAAAGAATTTATGGATTTACTTTCAGATGATATCAAAGTTTCAAAGTCAAACGTGGCAAAGACAATATATCGGCAACACAGCTGGTTTAAAGATAATGGGATAAAAAAATCAACTATTAGTAAATATCTTGGCAAAGTTTATATATATAATGATGACCTTATATCATTAGAACAATAATATATTTTGGAATAAATTCCCAAATATTCCCCCTTTTTTAAAAAACTTTTTCACCTCAGTAGAAGCAAGAATTTTATTGGAATATTATTGAAATATTCATCGCTTAAGTTACTGATATTGTTGATAATAGACAATTGTTAGGTTAAACTATTAGTAGAAATATGAATAAAATGAGGCTAAAATGGATAAGAAGAGCACACCGGAATATTTGAATGAAAAAGAAGTTGCCAAGTTAACTAGGCGGTCATTGTCAACACTCCGCAATGATAGGTGCCAATGTAAGGGGCTCCCATATTTGAAGGTTGGGCGAAGTATTCTTTATTCGCTTGATGATGTTATTCACTTTTTAGAAAGTAAAAAAATCATCCCAACTGATTGACAAGATTCGATGCCTTTTTTAATGTTTGATCCCGTAAGTGTGCATATCGTTGAGTCATCTGAGGGCTTTTATGTGTCAATAGCACCTGGAGCGTATACAAATCAACTTGACCAGTTGAAGCTAAAAAGGATGCATATGTGTGTCTCAATCCATGCAGAGGGCGAAAATCGCCGGGTAATTTTGCTGCCTTTTTTATTCTATTTAATGGGTGTTTTAAGTATTTCCTTACTTCACCTTTTTTTCCAGGAAACACTAATTTATATTTCTTTTTTTTGTGGCTTTTTAGAACATTTCTGGCCATGTCATTTAATGGAATGATCTGATCTTTACCACCCTTAGGGTTAACGATTGTAATAAATCCTTTTTCGAAGTCAATATGATTCCATTCCAGCCTTAATATTTCGCTTTTTCTCATTCCGGTATAAAGCGCCATCAACATTATACCACATATGTCTCTGTTCTTATCAGTGCGTAGTACTTCCAGAAGATTTATCATTTGTTCTGGTGATAAGTCTTCAGTCTTGATATTGTCAACAGTAGGCATCTCAATTATAAAATCAATGCCTTTCGTGAGTTGTTTCTTTTTACTAAAATTAATAATACGTCGTAATAGCTCTAAAATGTTACTAACTGTTGCAGGCTTTTTTTTATTTTTCAATAACTTTAGGCGAAAATTATCAATTTCAGTTTGAGTTATTTCAGATGGTGTTTTGTTGCCAAATAAAGATTCCAAGTGTTTCTTGAAACGAAGGTCATCAATGGATTGTCCCTTTTGATCAGGATTTCTATACTTATATTCATCCCAAAGTCTTGAAATAGTCCAGCGATTGCTTTTTTCAATTTTAATCTCATTATCTTGTTTTCGTTTTTCAATGTTAGGTAATCTTTCACCCTCAACTTTTTGACTTCGAATATTATTTGCTTTTGCGGGTGTCATGTTGTCCCTGAATTGTCTTCCAACTGGTTCTTCAATTGATTTGCCATTTTTCCGGTAACGAATATAATAAACACGTTCTGGTTTATTCGAAACTGAGGTCCCAATTATGTAAAAAACACCTGGATACTTGGTTTTATAGCGTTTAAGAGAAGGCATTTCATTATCTCCATTTTATCTATTCCCCACACTATTCCCCACACATATTGAATATAATAAAGGTAATTGGAGTATGTCAATAGAAAAAGAAGTAAGTTCTTATATATTGTATATAAAGTATTTAAGGCAGTTAATAGTCGTGGAGAGAATTATAGTGTCAATGGGCTCATAACCCAGAGGTCGTTGGTTCGAATCCAGCCCCCGCTACTAAAAAAGCCTTCTGAAATGGAGGCTTTTTTTATTGTGAATTTATTGCCAGAAATTCGATGAATTTTACTACCCCACTATCATTCAGATGATCCTGATCAAAAAAGTATTCATCATGATCAATAAATGCCCGTTTTAGATCAATTAGCTGAATATTTTGTCTCATAAGTAAATTATCCGCGCCGTAATTCAAATCTCCAATAATATTGATATAATCCTTTGATAATGGGAATTTAATCCCGATAACTGCAGTGTTGTTACGCCGGCATAAACCGATAATCTCGATTAAGCAATCGGATAATAGCTCTGAAACTTTGTCTGAAGAAAATTGGTCGGTTTTGCGTTGCCGGCAGGCCGTGTCTTTGTTGGGATAATCCGCCCAAGTCTGAGAGTTATTGTCTGAAGTATCTTTTGACGGAAACAGGCGGGTGGTCAGATACCGAACAAAGAGCTGGGAATTATTTAATTCAAATAATGGAAAATACCGCCGCATGTATTTGTCGGGATAGTACAGCAGGGTGTTTCTGCGATAATAATTACGGTAGGTATTTTTAGATGTATAAATAATGGAACGGTTTTTATTATTCAGCGCTTCCCGATAGGATGACAAGGTGTGTTCATCGGCTGTAATATAAATGGTGTCGATGTGGATTCTCTGATCATATAGGTAATTTAGTTTTGAAAACATGTCGATGTAGGAGTCGCTCCCGTAGGAAAAATTATAAATTCCCTTACTGTCCAGATATTGTTGATGAATTACACGGGCGTGGGAATCACCAAACAGAAAATTTGAGTATTGTGCCAAAGTACTCAACGGAACTTTGTAGTATTTGTAAAACACCGGATAAGCGAAAACCAGATACATCACTGTATTGATAAAACCAAGTCCCGCTAGAAAGAGGGTGAGTTTTTTAATAAGCGGTTTCATTGTTTCCGAAATTCATGCAATTAATGATTGATAATTATTGATCTAACAACCTGTTTCGACTATCATATTGAATATAGTGTAAATAAATCTTAAGGTATAAGCAACTATTTTTAGAGTTTGGCAGTCTAAATACATGTTCTCTGAATAAAACGAAACAACATAAAATAAGAGGTTTGCCATGTCACTTCAGGAAATTCTTCAAAAAATTGTTGAAAACAATTATCCCATCCTGCTTGCCGACAGTGAAAAAGAATGGGAAGCAAATGCGCTTTTAACGTCATTGTCAGTACCGGCATTAAAACGTAGCGCTCATATGCAATCCGGTCTTTATATCGCTGAAGTCAATGAGGGCGGTTTCCTGGGCCGGGTTCTCTATAAAATCAAAAGAAAATAACGTTCCGGTTTTTAGTCACTGTTTTTGCGTGCAATCTCTAAATCATTAATTATTTCCGATATATTTAACCCCCTCGTTTTCAGTTGAGATTTATCGAATAATGCTCTATATTTACCCTTCAATTAAGGGTAAGTCAGGAAACACCATGTCGAACAGGGAAATAGTTAAGATTTATGAATGAACTCTGGAAATTTCTGCTGCTTTTTGCAGTTGGAGCGATTGCCGGATTTGTAAATGTGAATGCCGGTGGCGGTTCGACGATTACTCTGCCAACGATGATTTTTCTGGGATTGGACAGTGCGCTGGCTAATGGTACCAACCGGGTGGCAATCCTGATTCAAAACATTTTTGCAGTCTCATCGTTCCGAAAACAGAACGTTCATCAATTCAGCGAAAGCCTGAAAATGTCCTATATCACCCTGCCTGGAGCAATTATTGGCGCTCTGGTATCAATCAGAATATCCGATGCATGGTTTCAGCGCCTGCTGGCTGTAATAATGATCGGTATTGTTGTTACGATGTTTATTCCCCGCACAAAACAAACATACCAGGACGACATTTCAACATCTAAGCATAAATGGCTGATTTATGTTGTGCTGTTTTTTATCGGGTTTTATGGTGGTTTTATCCAGGTTGGGGTCGGGTTTCTATTCATGGCTGCACTGTACCATATTCTAAAAATCAGCCTTGTGTATGTAAACATGCACAAAGTATTTATCGTTTTAATTTATACGATTCCCTCATTGGCGGTTTTTGCACTGTCCGGGAAAGTAAACTGGAGTTTTGGGCTTTGTCTAGCAGCGGGTAATGCACTTGGGGCCTGGTTCGGGGCTAGAGCCTCAGTAAAAGGTGGCGAAAAACTAATTCGCTATGTTCTTGCTATTGCAATTATGATCATGGCTGTAAAACTACTTATAACAATTTAGGAAAATGAACTTCATTAAATCTGAAATATTCCCCAAAACTCGAAATAATTCGTCTTTCCATGGTTTAATGGAAAATATTGTAGCAGAATTTCAGCAGATTGAAACCGTAGAAGCAATTGGATTGGGGGGATCTCTGGCAAACGATTCCTATGATTCTCTGTCTGATATCGACCTTTATATCATATCGAATGAAATCATTCCAATTGAGTTACGGATGAATATTATCCAAAAATTCAATCCATCAAAATCGAACCTGAATCTATCGTTCTGGGATCCGGGTGATGAGTGGATTGATGGCAATTCCGGAATTGAAGTTGACATGATTTATTGGCGAATTTCCTGGATTGAAGATCAAATCAATAAAGTCCTCGCGCTATACCAGGCAAGCATAGGATATTCGACTTCCTTCTGGTTCACTATTCAGAATTTGAAGATATTCTTTGATCGAAACGGTTGGCTAAAAAAAATAAAGGAAAAATGTAACCGGCCGTATCCATTAGAATTAAAAAAGGCAATTATTGCTAAAAATCATCCAATATTGAGAAATGTTATTCCTTCCTATTACGGACAACTTTTAAAAGCCGTGGAACGGGATGACCAAATTAGTGTTAACCATAGAATCACGGCATTTTTTATGAGTTATTTTGATGTATTATTCGCCTTGAACGAATTACCAAATCCGGGTGAAAAAAGAGTACTGATTTATGCTTTGGAAAATTGTAGAAAATTGCCGGCTGATTTTCAAAAAAATATTGATTCTATTTTACATTTTAAGTTTGAGAATAATACTCATTTTTTCGAAAGTTTAAATGAAATAATTGACAACATTGACCATTTGTTAAATCTGGAAGGAATCGATCCAGCGGGAACATTGACCCTGGATAAAAATCAATCATGAACGAAGAGAGATTGCCGGAGATTAAGATCTGGAATTCTGGCTTGAATCCGGGATTCGGTCTGTGGCATCGCTTCCACCAAAAAAGAACGGAAAATTTTAAATTATGATGTACGATATAATTGAATCGGTATTGATGTCTCTTGATGGAAAAAATGTGGAATTGTATCCATACATTCCCTATCTGCTGAAAGATTTGTGGGAAATTGGTTCTTCCGCGGATCAGATGATCCGGCTGTTAGAACAACAGAACAGGGATTTTTGTAATCCGGATCTGAAAGTACTAGACCTGGGTTGCGGAAAGGGTGCAGTCGCAATACCTTTGGCTAAAAAGTTCGGCTTCATCGTCAGAGGGATTGATGCCGTTCCCGAGTTTATCGAGTTTGCCCGGGAAAAATCGATTGAATGGAATGTCGCCAACCGCTGCCAATTTGAGGAAGGCGATATCCGGGAATATGTCGAGAAATGTGAAACATATGATATTATCATTTTGGCGTCAATTGGTCCGGTTTTCGGAGATGTTCAGAGGACATTGAAAATACTTTCAAAGTGTTTACGACCCAATGGAATTATCCTGCTGGATGATGCGTATATACCCGATGGCAGTGATTTTTATCATAACAATTGTCTCCCGGAAGCACAATTCATGACCCAGATACGCCGAAGTGGCTTTAAAATTTCAGATTCGATTATTTACAGCAGTTCTCATATGTTGGATATGAATGAGGATATTTATAAGCAAATTAACAAACGAGCGAGAGAATTAATTAATATTTATCCCGGTCTACGCTATATTTTTGAAGATTATTTAAAATCCCAACGTATTGAAAACAAGATTCTCGAGAATAATGTGACCTGTGCATTAATGCTGATTGAATTGAGCCAAAACCACAATGAAAATCTTTAGATTTCAATTACTGTTTATCCTGTTTTCCTTAATTTGTCATGGTCAGGGCCAGTTAATCAAAATATCCAATAATCTTGAGCTGAAACAGATTTGTGAAAATCTGTACGTTCATGTGTCCTACGAGGACCTGGATACCTATAAACATGTCCCGGCAAACGGGCTTATTGTTTTTGATAACGACAATGTAATCATTATTGATACTCCCTGGAATGATGATGAGGCCAGGGACCTGATAAATTGGTTGACGAAAACCATGAAATTGGGTATTCAAGCGGTTATTGTTACTCATTGGCATCAGGACTGTATGGGGGGATTAAAAGCATTTCACGATAACGGAATACCATCCTATGCAATGGAGTTGACGCGCCGGATTGCAGATGAAAAAAATCTACCATTACCTGAAATTATATTCACAGATAAATTAATATTGCACCAGAACAAGACTGAAATCATATGCAGTTATTTAGGGGCTGGCCATACAATTGATAATATTGTTGTCTGGTTGCCCGACTACAATACCCTTTTCGGAGGGTGTATGGTAAGATCTGCAGGCTCAAAAAATCTGGGCTTTACCGGTGATGCAGATCTTATCGCATGGCCGCTTACGTTACAAAAAGTATTAGAAAAATTTCCCCAATGTGAGACAGTTATTCCGGGGCATGGAGCACCCGGAGGAATAGATCTCATTCAGCATACTATTTCCTTAATCAACTCAAACAGGTAAATCATTAGGTTGAGAGGTGAGCATGAGTGTTCAAATTAAAGAAGTCCTATCTCGTCGTGATTTGAAGAAATTTGTGAAGTTTCCTCTATCTTTATATCAAGGACATCCGTTCTGGGTTCCAACACTGATTCAGGATGATTTGAATACGCTTTCCGCTGATAAAAATCCGGCCTATGCATTTTGTGAAGTAAAAAACTGGCTGGCCTATAAGGATGGTAAAATTGCCGGTCGTATAACCGCAAATCTGAACAGCAAACATGAAGAAAAGTGGGGCAAGCGACAGGTCAGGTTTGGTTGGATTGATTTCATTGAAGACGAAGAAGTTTCAGCGGCGCTAATGGAATCCGTGGAAAACTGGGCGAGGGAAAAAGGCGCGGAATCGGTGCATGGTCCCCTGGGCTTTACGGATTTTGATCATGAAGGCATGCTCGTTGAAGGATTTGAGGAAATGGGCACCATGGCAAGTATTTATAATTATGCCTACTATCCAAAACATCTTGAGAAACTTGGATATACAAAAGATGCGGACTGGGTAGAGTACCAGATTTCAATCCCTGACAAATTTCCAGAGCAAATTGAACATTATTCGAAAATGGTCCAGGAAAAATATGGTTTCAGAGTTCTTGAAGCGAAATCAACTAAACGGGACATTTTGCCTTATGCCCATCAGTTATTTGATGTGTTGCAGGAAGCCTACAAAGAATTATACGGCGTTGTGCACCTGACGAAAGAGCAGATTGATGCGTACATCAAACAATATTTAGGATATATTACTCCTGATTATATTGGAATTGTGCTGAATAAAGAGAACAAAGTGATCGGGTTTGGAATTACCATGCCATCACTGTCGCGGGGGTTACAAAAGACAAAAGGTCGTTTATTTCCGTTTGGAATTTTTCACCTGTTACGGGCAATGAAAAAGAACGATGTGGTCGATCTGTACCTGATTGGTGTGCTCCCCGATTACCAGGGAAAAGGCGTTGCCGGTATTTTATTGAACAAAATGGGACAGGGCTTTGTGAAAAACGGTATTAAATACGCTGAGTCCAATCCGGAGCTGGAGTTGAATAATAAAGTCCAACAGCAGTGGAAACATTTTGAAAAACGCTTACATAAGCGCCGGCGCTGTTATATTAAGCAATTAGTATAATTTGAAACTCTGCATTTGCTTCGAACTTTTACAAAGATACAATTTACTCTTCTAACTCTGTAAACTCACCCAGTGTGCGGGTAAATATATAAATTACAACGATGCCGATAACCATATGAGCGGCCAGAATATACCAGATATTTTCCGGATGTCCGTTATTGGTAAAATATCCATAAAGTGATGTATAGGTGATGCCGCTCAGAGCGCCGCCAAGTCCGGTGGCCAGGAAGTTTGTGCCCATATACAGACCGGCTTTCTCTTTTGGTGCAATCCAGGTGATGTATTCCTGAATCCGCGGTGACGATATCATTTCGCCAATGGCAAACAGAAAAATCCCCAGGAATACCAACGCCGGTGCGCTGATTTTTGCCAAGCCGAGCACAATGAACCCGATTGCGGACATGAAGAGTCCGAGCAGAAACGTTGGCATAGCCTTGAATTTCTCTGCCCAGCGGGAAACGAAAATCTGGAAAATCATGATGATATAGCCGGTATGGGAAATTGTTTCACCCAGAATACGCCAGACACCTTTGTCGTCAGTATGAGAAAAGATACCGGTAAATCTGCCGCCGAAAATGCTCTTGATATTCAGGTAAAGAAGGGCAGTATCAATATTGCGATCGATATAGATGGGAACCAGGTTGAAGAATGCCCAAAACGGCAGCCAGAAGAAAATCCCAAGAATTAGAATAAAACTCGTGAATTTTAGGTCGGAGAAAACAACACCAATGTCGACAAATTTCTGCTTTAAAGTTGTACCGTCGGTTTCCCGTTCTGGTTCTTTGTAGAATAGGATGGTGATGACAAGCATTAATCCAATACTGATTGCAGCTGCGATAAACGCGTAATTCCAGGAGATTGCCCGCAGTTTACCGGCGACGATGGGGCCAAAAGAAGCACCGACATTGACCATGGCGTAAAAAATACCAAAACCCATGGTCTTGTTGGTTTTGTCGGTGACAGCTCTGACTGTTCCGGAAATCAGTGGTTTGAAAATCCCGGCCGCCAGGGCAATACTCAACATAGTCAGGGCGATGCCGGAAAAGGATTTCGTCAGAATTAATAGCAGGATAGACGGCAAATAAGCCAGGTAGGAGATGATCAGGACTTTCTTGAAGCCGAAACGGTCAGCGAAGGTCCCGGAAATAAGGGGAACCGTATAGGAGAAGAGCAAAAAAAGACTTTGGACAATCCCCAGTTGGGCTTTTGTGTAGCCGAGGTATTCCATATAGATACCGAACCCCATATAGATACCATAATAGGCAAAGCGTTCCAGAACTTCGATGGAATTGGCAATCCAGAAAACCGATGGAAATTGTGTGCGATCTTTCATGAATACTCCCGTGATTGTTCAGCGAATTTTTAAGAGTGTACAAAAGCGAGCCACAAATGGCAAGTACTTGATCGATATAAAAAAAGAATTTGTCTGTAAAATACCTCGAACATTTTTAAGATTATCCCAAAACGGGCGAACTGAATTCGAGAATTATTAGCAGCAGATGAAGCAATTTTTGAAGAATATTTAGGAAATTCAGAGGCCTCTTCTTTTATTGCTCCATTATAGTACTTAAATTGTAAAATGCTAATGGATTTTCGAATTGTGAGAAAAAGGTATTTTTTATTCATTGTTTACTTGACTCCTCAATTAATTTTGTGCTAATAAATCGACAGGGTATTAATGAAAAACATCATCAAACAATTATGGCTGGTGATCAGTCTGATTCTGGCGGCATCCTTTATTCTATTAATGTCAGATCGGGAGCAGCGGTCAGGTCATAGGAAACAAAGCGCGCAGTCGTTTCCGTCCATCGCTATTATGCAGATCTCATCGACGACTCTTTTAGATTCCCATGTTGCCGGTGTACTCGATCGGTTGGAGGAGAAAGGCTATCGGGCTCCGGACGGAAAAAACATCCATCTTTTTAATCCCCAGGGAGATTATAGTACTGCTAATACAATCGCCCGGGATATTGTCAATAGCCCTTATGACATTGTTATTACGTCCAGTACTACAGCCTTGCAGGTTTTTTCGAAAGCCAATACAGCGGTTCAAAAAACTCATGTATTTGGCGCTGTAACAGATCCCTACGGTGCAGGTGTTGGTATCACTGGTCCCGAACCTGGCCAGCATCCACCCTACTTAGCCGGAGTTGGCACGTTTCAACCGGTGAAAAATACGATCAGGATTGCGTACGAAATGAATCCTGGTCTTAAACGCCTGGGCGTTGTCTGGAATCCCGGCGAACAATGTTCGGAAGCCTGCTTGAAGGAGGCCCGGGAAATTTGCTGGGAACTCGGGATTGAGCTTATCGAAGCCATTGCGACGAATACGTCAGAGGTTTCTGAAGCAGTGCGATCTGTAATTGCGAAAAATGTAGATGCGATCTGGATTGGCGGAGATACGGTTGCCAATGCATCTATTGGGCTTATTATTAATTTGGCGACTCAGGTGGGAATTCCCGTTTTTAGCAATGATCCTTTAGATGTAGAAAAGGGCGCCCTGTTTGGACTGGGGGCCAATTATTTTACCGTGGGACAATATACCGCCGATATCGCCATCGCAATCCTTGAAGGGCGAAAAGCGTCGACATTTCGCATCGAAAATGTCATCCCAGAACAACTGGGCTTTAATCAGACCGTTCTTGCCAATCTGAAAGGCAAGTGGAAGATGACACCAACTGTTCAGAAATTACTGGACAGTCAGACAATTAAGCCCGCCGAAAATCAGATTGAACCTGAGCCGGGTAAAACATATCGGGTTGGACTGAGCTATATAGTCCCAGCCCCGGTTTTTGAAATTGCCATCAAGGGTTTTAGGGACGGGCTGAGGGATTTAGGTTTTATCGAAAATGAAAACCTGGAACTCATCCTGCAGCACGCCAACGGTGATATGTCCTTTCTGCCACAGGCGACTGCCAACCTGGTACAACTAAAGCCGGATATTCTGGTGGCGATGTCGACACCTTGCCTGAGCAGCGCCATTGCTCACTCAGATGGCCTTAATATTGCTTTTGGAATTGTGTCAGCGCCTCTTGAAGCTGGTGCGGGGAAGAGTTTTGAGAATCATTTACCCAATGTAACCGGGATTGTCCAGCTCATTCCCACTGAAGAGCTTTTTGAATCGGCGAC
>Ga0268276_1003644_pt1 | contig 11725 bp, 8 predicted proteins | sample saktaG_4_FD_190145 | JGI IMG/M metagenome (GOLD analysis project Ga0268276, IMG submission 190145) | Saline water microbial communities from Sakinaw Lake, British Columbia, Canada - sak_2010_1_5_45m | ecosystem: Environmental > Aquatic > Non-marine Saline and Alkaline > Saline ...
AAGACGCAATCGCCAAATGTCATAAAGCCGGTATCAGAGTGATGATGGTCACGGGAGACCACTTGGCTACGGCCAAGGCCATCGCCACCGAACTGAACATTTTAAAACCTGGACATATTGCCTTGTCTGGAGAAGACACGGCAAAAATGAGCGACGATGAATTCGAAAATGCAATCATGCATTGTGACGTATTTGCCAGATCAACTCCCAAAGACAAAATTAGAATCGTCGAGATCCTGCAGAAAAACAATGAAGTTGTAGCTATGACGGGTGATGGAGTCAACGACTCCCCCGCTCTGAAACAAGCGGATATCGGCGTTGCCATGGGCATCACCGGCACCGAGGTTTCCAAGGAAGCCAGTAACATGATCCTGACAGACGACAACTTTGCTTCGATTGTCAGTGCAGTCGAAGAAGGCAGGATCATCTACAGCAATATCAGAAAATTCACGATCTATCTTGTATCATGCAACATCGGCGAGATCCTCGTCATATTGGTCGCAATGCTTATGGGAGGGTTCTTCCAAAATTATATTCCCTTACTTGCAATCCACTTGCTATGGATCAATCTTATGACTGATTCCTTCCCCGCTTTCGCTCTGGGAATGGAAAAAGGCGAGAAGAACATCATGGATGACAAACCAAGAGACACGAAAGAAAAACTGCTCAATAAAAAAACGTTAATCAAGGTCTTCATCCAAGGTTTTGGATTGATGCTCGCAGCACTCGCAAGTTTCAAAATCGGCTTATTGATGACAAGTAATGGCGCTTCCTTGACTCAAGCGAGAACGATGATTTTAGTGACAGTGGTCTTTGGGGAACTATTCAGAACCTATTCGGCAAGATCCGAAACGAAGTTCTTGTTCCAGATGAATCCGTTTAACAATAAATTCGTTAACTATTCCGTCGTATTCTCCTGCCTGCTTTTGATGCTCTTGATCTACATTCCACCTATTGCCGGAATCTTCAAGATTGAAGCTATGACTTTTGGGGAACTTGCCATCGCTGTCGGGTTAGGATTCATACCGATGCTGTTTGGTGAATTTACCAAAGTCTTTAAACAAAAAAGTTTAAAAATTGAGTAAACGCATATTTTCATGATTTTATTGAAATAATGTCCTGAATAAGGTACAATGTAGCCGTAAGTGGAATGGGGGAGTGTAAAGGTGAAGAACAACGTTGTCAGAAATGTAACGCTGGATGCAAACGAAAAAATCTTGAAAGATTTTCGCAGACTAAAAGCAAAAAGACGCTTTTGCCAAATCATGTTGACAACAAAAAGACTGATAATCTATACTGACGGAATGTCGCTTTCCCACGGTCGAAGAGTCAAAAGAAAAATGATGAATGAAACTGACCTGCATTCCATCCACCAATTTGAGTATTACATTGATTATCAGAAGCATCGAATCTGGGCAAGAGTTCTGGGATTTGTGCTTTTCCTGGCAGCGATAGGCGGAGCGTATGTGAATTTTGCCAATATTCTGATAGCCTTTCCTGTGTATCCGTATTCTGAAATTGGAAATTACGCCGCTCTTGGACTTATCGCTATCATCGGCCTTGTCATGTGGTTACGAATCGGGAAAACACTTTATGTCAAGATCAAATCGGGACTTAACGATGTTTCGACACTTGCTCTTGAAGCCAACAAATACAATGAACTTACAGCCAGATATTTAGGGTCTAAAATTCACCCGATCATTACAAAGTAAATAAGTAAAAGAAAAACAGAATCTGATTCTGTTTTTTTTGATTTTCCATTTCAGGGGTTTGGAAAACATGATATAATTAAAACGTTAAAAATAATAGACAGAGGTGAACTATGAAACTCAATTACAAGAAAGTGTTTTTAGTAGGGTTGGCTTTTTTTCTGATTTCTATGTTTTGGCAGACTTATGACAACATAATTGCAAAAATGTTGATCGACAAATTTGGTTTGAATCAGACTTGGTCCGGAGTAGTAATGGCCTTCGACAATATCTTAGCTCTGTTTTTGTTACCGCTTTTTGGTGGATTGTCTGATAGAACTAACGCCAAACTTGGGCGCAGAACGCCATATATTATTGTCGGTACAATCATTGCTGCATTTGCATTCATGGCGCTTTCTTTCGTTGATAATTATCAGACGACAAAGATTGAAAGCCAGACACAAATCACCCAAGATTACGAGACTATTCAAGTGGCTAGCTTAACCGACTCTGAATGGAACGTTATTATAACCGGCATGGCTTCAGAAAGAGTAACCGCACTAAATGCTGAACAAATCACCCAAAAGCAATATGATACATGGGATGAAAGCATTTACCAGCCAATGATGGACGTTTTGGTTAAAAACACTGACGGAACTCTTAACACATTTGAGACAAACGATTTGAAAGATGGATATTACTCATATTTAAGCACTAGGGCATGGCAGATGACTTCGCAAAACCCGGCAAATTTCATTGTCTTCATTGTGGTTTTATTTATTGCGCTTGTCGCGATGTCGATATTCCGTTCCCCTGCAGTGGCGTTAATGCCTGATGTGACAATCAAGCCCTTGCGAAGCAAGGCGAATGCGATCATTAACCTTCTGGGAAGCTTCGGAGGAATTTTATCGCTAATTGTCTTGAAGCTCTATGGCCTTGACAATCAGTCCTACGTAAACTATACAGCTGCTTTCATAACGATTGGAGCTTTGATGCTTGTTTTCCTTGCTATCTTCCTATACAAAGTCAAGGAACCAAAACTTGTACAGGAAAAAGAGGCTGACGACATCAAATATGGACTTACTGATGAAGTGGAAGCCAAAATTCTTGGTGAAACTGTTGAAGTACTATCCAAGGAAAAGAAAGTTTCTCTCTATCTAATTCTCTTTTCTGTATTTTTGTGGTTTATCGGTTATAATGCAGTCACCAGCAAGTTCGCCGATTACTCTCCCAAAGTGTTGCAGCTTGGGTATAGCACCCCGCTACTTGTTGCCTACGGAACCGCGCTGTTGGCGTTTATACCAATCGGTATTCTTGCGACGAAGATCGGAAGAAGAAAGACAATCCTGATTGGAATCACGATTCTGACATTATGCTTTGCCGCAGCTACTTTCCTGACGCCAAACTCTGCGCAGGTCATGTATCTCATCTTCGGATTGACTGGTATTGGCTGGGCGACAATCAATGTCAACTCCTATCCGATGGTCGTAGAATTAAGTAAAAATTCCAACGTTGGTAAATACACAGGATATTATTACACATTCTCGATGGCGGCTCAAATCATTACGCCGATTGTTTCAGGTATGCTGATGGACAAGTGGGGCAGAATCGTGCTCTTCCCGTATGCCGCAATATTTGTTGCCTTTGCGTTTGTGACTATGTTCTTGGTCAAGCACGGAGATGCTGTCGTTCCTAAAAAAGACTCAACCTTGGAGAATTTTGACGTAGACATGGATTAGAAATTAAATATAAATATAAGGCAGACCTTATTTGGTCTGCCTTTTTGGTTCAAAATATTCAAATACAGCGTTGTGATAGTGTGCTTTGACAAAGTCGAGTTCTTGCTGGGTTTGGGCAGCATACCCGATTACAACAAGACCTTTTCTCATTGCCCTGTTCAAATAGCGATTGGGCATGTCTTTCAAACCGTAATTGATAAAATCGGGTTTTGTGAGAAAGTTTAGCGATAGGGTTTTTAACAAGCATTTGGATAGTTTGCTTAGATCAGTATTGGCTTTGAAATATTCCGAGATTTGTCCCCGAATAACTTCCGGATTGTTTTTTTTGAACCAAATAAGGATTTTTGGATGGTAAGAATGCATTGCCCACAAACCTTGATAATCCTGGATGAGTTTAATGAAAGATTCACAAAGCAGAAGAGAATCACCATGGTGCTTGAGTTCTATCAGAAGCGGAACTTGACCTTTCACCATAGACAAGGTTTCTTTTAGAGAAGGAATTTTTTCTGCGGTGTCCAGAAGCTTCAAATCTTTAATATCATCAGAGGTTACATCCTTTAGCTGTCTCTGATCATTGCACATCCGTTTTAAATCCTTGTCATGGAATACGACAACGGTTCCGTCTTTCAAGACGTTGATGTCCATTTCGATACCGTATCCCTTTTCGATTGCCTTCGAAAATGCTAAAAGCGAATTTTCAGGCACCGCCTTGTCCAGACTATGCAAGCCCCGATGCGCGATGAGACCGGTTTTAATCCATTCGAGATTCTTCATTTTGACCTCCAAAATCGTCTTTGCTTTATTTATTATAACATTTATTTTCCACTTTTGACATGCTTCTTTTTGATACGATTGAAGATAATATGTTATAATAATTTATAGAATAAGGACGGTGATTTCATGAACAATTTTCAATTTCACAGCCCGACTCAATTTGTGTTTGGCAAAGACACTGAGAAAGAAGTCGGCAAGTTGTTGAAACAACACCACGCTAAAAATGTATTTATCCATTATGGAGGCGGATCTGTCATAAAAAGCGGACTGCTTAATCGTGTTAAAAATATACTAACCCAGAATGGTATCGCTTTTTTTGAATTAGGTGGGGCAAGACCAAATCCAAGAAGCGGTCTTGTTTACGAAGGCATAAAACTATGCAAGGAAAAAAAGGCTGATTTTGTTTTGGCAGTAGGCGGTGGCTCCGCTATAGACTCTGCCAAGGCAATCGCGGTGGGCGCGAAATATGATGGAGATTTTTGGGATTTTTATGAAAATTTGGCAAAAATCGAATCGGGTTTACCAATCGGAGTGATTTTGACTATCCCCGCAGCCGGATCCGAAGGATCACTAAGCAGCGTCATCACAAATGAGAACGGCATGTTGAAAAGAGGCATTGTGAGTCAATATTATCGACCTGTGTTCGCAATCATCAATCCTGAACTAACCTACACTCTGCCAATGTATCAAGTAAGTGCAGGAATCGTTGATATGATGGGTCATATATTCGAACGTTATTTCACCAGAACCAAAAACGTGGAATTAACAGATAAAATGTCTGAAGCAGTGCTTGTATCTATTATCGAAGCGGCAAGAGTTATCATCAAAGATAACCTGAATTACGAAGCCAGGGCGACGATTTGCTGGGCAGGAACAATCGCGCACAACGGCATTCTCGGTGTTGGAAAAGATGACGATTGGTCAACTCATTTTTTGGAACACGAACTCAGCGCACTCTACGATGTCGCCCACGGAGCGGGATTGGCAGTCATGTTTCCTGCCTTCATGAAGTACACCGTTGACGTTGACGTTAATAGGTATCGACGACTGGCGGTAAACGTTTTTGGAGTGAAAGATAATCCCGGCAATCCAAGAAGCGTTGCCTTAGATGGCATCAAAGCGTTGGAGGATTTTTACAAGGAACTCAAAATGCCGATTACTTTTGCACAACTTGGAGCGAAAAAAGAAGATATAGACAAACTGATGAAAACCCTGGAAATCAATCGCGGACAATCTTTCGGATCTTACAAAAAACTATCTTTGGATGATGCCAGGAAGATTTATTTGTTAGCTTGTTAAAAAAATCAATGATGTAAAAGATGTCTTTTTGATAGGCATCTTTTTTTATGAAAATATTTTCATTATTCTGGAAAATATTTGTTATGAAATCGCTAATACCTGTGATAAAATATAATGGCGAGGTGAAAAGAATGAGAATAGGTTGTGTCAAAGAAATCAAGAAATATGAATACCGTGTCGGATTGACACCCAGTAGTGTGAAAGAGTATGTGAACCACCAACATCAAGTTTTAATTGAGAAAGGTGCCGGAGTTAATTCTGGATTTCCCGATCAGGATTACATTAATGCCGGAGCAACAATCATCGAAGATGCTGCTTCCGTATGGAAAAAATCGGAAATGATTGTCAAAGTCAAGGAGCCGCTAGAAAGCGAATATATGTATTTCCGTCCAGATCTTATCCTTTATACGTATCTTCATTTGGCAGCCAACGAGGAGCTTACAATGGCTTTATTGGATGCAAAAGTCAAAGGAGTAGCGTATGAAACAATAGTACTGGATGACGGAACACTTCCTTGCTTGAAACCGATGAGCGAAGTTGCAGGGCGTCTTGGGGTTATCGAAGGCGCAAAATACTTGGAAAAACCATTTGGAGGATCCGGCATATTATTGTCTGGAGTTCCGGGAGTTAGCCGTGCAAATGTATGTATTATTGGAGCGGGAGTGGTTGGCGAAAACGCGCTTAAAATGGCAGTTGGTTTGAATGCCAATGTAACCATCCTTGATGTCAACATGAAAAAACTCACTTATTTGGATGATATCTACGGAAGCAAGATTACAACACTTTTCAGTAACAGCTACAACATCGAAAAAGCATGTATAAACGCAGATTTGATCATCAGCGGAGTCTTGTTGCCAGGAGCAAAAGCTCCAAAACTCATCAAGAAATCTTTTTATAAAGATATGAATCCAGGAAGTGTTATTGTCGACGTTGCCATTGACCAAGGCGGATCAACCGAAGTCAGCAAAGTCACGTATCATGATAATCCCATTTACGAAGTAAACGGAATTATCCATTACTCAGTTGCCAATATGCCCGGAGCGGTTCCTAGAACATCGACGATCGCTCTCAACAACTCGACTATTAAATATGGTTTGATGATTGCGGACTACGGGCTGGAAGAAGCAATTAAACTATCTAAACCTTTGAAATACGGTGTCAACACATATGCAGGAGCCGTTACATGCAAAGGCGTAGGCGAAGCTTTCGACTTGGCGTGCGTCGAACTATAACGGGCAAACCAACAATCAATACCAACCAAGACAAAACTTGATTGGTATTTTTTATATAAAAACAATAAATAAACCAAGATAACCATAGGTATTTTAATAATAAACATTCGTTTACTTTTTAATTTATGGTGGTATAATAGAATCAAGGAGGGGTTATCAATGAAGTGTTTTGTCACAGGTGCTACCGGACACATTGGTAATGTTCTTGTTAGAGAGTTGCGCGAAAATAATTACGAAGTGACTTCCCTTGTTTTGCCAAAAGACAACTATTCGATGATTGAACCATATTCATCGATAGTTATTGGCAACATTCTCGATTATGATTTCTTAATTGAAACGATCAAAGGCTATGATATCGTTTATCATTTGGCGGGCATGGTTGAAATCGGCTCGGGCAAAAAGAAAAAATTGATGAGAGTCAATGTCGAAGGAACAAAGAACGTTGTTAATGCCTGCGTTGAAAACAAGATTAAACGTTTGGTGTATACATCAAGTGTCCATGCCATACCAGAGTTAAAAAAAGGCATCACAATGATTGAAGTCGATGAATTCGATCCAAAGACCGTAAGAGGACTTTACGGGAAAAGCAAAGCAATTGCGACCGATTATGTCTTGAGCCAACAAGATTCAGATTTGGAAGTTGTCGTCGTTCATCCATCGGGAGTTATCGGGCCTTATGACTATCAGCTTTCCAATGTCAGTCAAATGTTTATTGACTTTTTGATGGGTAGATTAACCGCATATCTGCGCGGGGGCTACAATTTTGTCGATGTTAGAGACGTCGCAAAAGGCATAAGACTGGCTGGTGAAAAAGGCAGAGACAATGAGACTTATATTTTGTCAGGCAACGAAATCACAGTAAAAGAACTACTTGATAAGATTGCGGTCGAGACCGGAAGAAAAAAAATCAAAACCAAATTGTCTTACTGGTTTATCTTGGCTACGAGTTATTTTGCGGAACTATACTACAAAATCATCAAGCAAAAACCATTATTTACCCATTACTCGATTGTGGTCCTGAATTCAAACTACTCGTTTTCAAACGAGAAAGCAAGATTAGAACTCGGATACACCGTCAGAAGTATTGATGAATCGATTCGCGATTCTGTCAAATTCTCACTGGAAAACTATGTCGAGAAAAAAGGTAAGAAATTCAAAAGAAGAGCAATAACAAACTAATAAAAATCGTCAGGCGAAATCGCTTGGCGGTTTTTTTCATTATGTGTGAAAATGCGACCATGATTGTTGTATAATTATATCGGTGATACGATGAAAGAAATCAGGGCAAGCGCCAAAGAAATAGCTGAATTTTTATACGGAAGTGGAAATCTGACCAATGAGAGAATGTTGGCCATTCGTCAACAAGAAGGCATGGAAATCCATCAGTTTTGGCAAGCCAAATACGAAGAACAGGATCAAAAAGAAGTCTTCGTTAAAACTGAGTTGGATAGGGATGATATCCATCTTTTGGTGTCGGGTAGAATCGATGGTATCATCATTCGCGAGAACGAATTGATGCTCGAAGAAATCAAATCAACACATGTGGACTTCAATTATCTTGATGAGACAACCTTTCCTAGCCACGCAGCTCAGGCGAAACTATATGCCTATATTTACTGTTTGGAACATGAACTGAAACGACTTACAGTTGTTCTAACTTATATCCAAGTAGAAGACAAAGACGTTTTACAATTCGAAAAAAACTATTCTTTTCGCGTATTGGAAACTTTTTTTAACAAGGCTGTTGGGAAGTATCTGGAATGGATTTCGATCCTTGAAGAGCATGAAGCCTCACGCGAAAAATCAATTGAAGGGTTGGCATTTCCTTTCTCTGAGTATCGTTTGAATCAACGGGAAATGATGGCCTTCGTTTACAGAAACATCTTGGAAAAAGGTATTCTCTACGTTACAGCCCCAACCGGTATCGGAAAGACAATTGCCACAATATTTCCTGCTTTGAAAGCCATAAATATGCCCAGGCAGAAAGTGTTTTATCTGACCGCAAAAAACGATGGAAAACAGATTGCGCTTGACACGATATCGCTTTTGGAAGAAAAAGGTCTAATCGCCAAAACTTGCGAAATCACAGCGAAAGACCAAATGTGTTTTTTAAAGGAAAGGGACTGTGATCCTGAGGTGTGCAAATATGCCAACGGATATTACGAGCGAGTTTTCAAGGCGATCAGAGACACCTTCCAAAAAGAGAGTCTGTTAAAAAAAGATGTGATAAAAAATTATGCGAGGAAGCATCGTGTCTGTCCGTTTGAAATGTCTCTTGATCTCTCAAATTATTGTGATATTATTATCTGCGATTATAATTATGTTTTTGATCCTCGTGTGCACTTGATCCGATATTTTGAGGAAAAAGCATCGGTTCCGATTTTGCTTGTAGATGAGGCTCACAATATGGTGGGGCGATCACGCGAGATGTATTCGGCCACATTAACAAACGAGATGTTCACAAAACTGATTTCGCTTTGTTCATATTTGAAACCCAATCCAAAAAGAGAAATATCCCGTATTCTGGATTTGTTCCAGGAGTTCGATTTGGAATTAATCGAAGTTGATTTTGTCAAGCAAGAAGAAGTTAACGAATATTTGCTGCAGCTTGTCAAACGGTTGCTTGTCAAACTTGACCAGACTCTATCCACGGATAAGAAAATTCTTAATCGAAGTCAGATAATGGAGATATACTTTGCGCTTATTCAATTTACAAAGATCCATGAATTTTTCAACTCCGAATTTGTATTTCTCCTTGAAAAAAGTGATAAATTGATTTCAGTCTCGATCAAGTGCCTGAACGCCAGTCAATTCATCAGACAAACAATTGAAAATTACGCTCAGGCATGCACATTTTTCAGCGCAACTTTAGAACCAATCGATTACTATAAAACCCTACTTACAGAAAACATAGGGATGGATGCTAAACTGATGTCTCCCTTCAGGCAAGAAAATCTATTGCTTCTCATAGCTGATCACGTCTCGACAAGATACAACGACCGGGGAGACTCGCTTAAACAGATTTCTGAAGCTGCGAAAGCATTGATATCGGGAAAAAAAGGAAATTACATTTTGTTTTTTCCGTCCTATGAATACTTGAAAATGGTGGAAAAAAATCTTGATTTTGACCCAGAGAATGTTGAAATAATAAAACAGACAAGGCAGATGAGTTTACTTGAAAGATCTTCAACAATGACGATGTTCAAGACAGAGAATGACAAAACCCAGGTCGGATTATTCGTGATGGGAGGTGTTTTCGGTGAATCGATTGATTTAATCGGAGACATGCTTTCGGGAGTTTTGATTGTTGGGGTCGGATTGCCGGCACTTAGTCCTTTCAACAATATTCTCAGAAGCCATTTTGATGTCGAATTTCAATCTGGATTTGATTATGCTTATACATACCCCGGACTTAACAAAGTAATCCAGGCGGTCGGAAGGGTAATCAGAACGGAAACAGATAGAGGCATTGCGATCCTCATGGACGATCGCTTCGGATCAAGCAAGTATATGCGATTGTATCCAAGAGAGTGGAGCCACGTCTTGACATATGGAGACATTTCTCAAATCAAGAGAAAAATCGTAAAATTTTGGAAAGAGGAAAAAACATATGAAAAGAATAAGTAGAAGAATCCTAAAAATAATACTTATGTTGATAGTGATCGTGCTCGCACTTGTGATCACAATCAACTTCCCTGTGACAAATTTCAAACATTCCGAATCTGATTTAGATTATTCATCGTGGATGACAGACAATTTGACTAGTGAACAAAAAATAATTGACATTGCGATGTTAGGTGCTCACGATGCTTTCACAAATGATATCACGCTTTTCAGCAAAATCGATCTTCTCTCCGCTGATTCCATCCAGACCGGCACGATTGGCATGCTCATCAAAGGATTCTCCATGAGACAGTCGCGCACTCAGGTATCAGATGCTTCCGAATTGCTCGCAAACGGAGTGAGGTATTTCGATATTCGTCTCAGTTACAACGAATCAAAGTCGGCCTGGTACACAAGTCACACATATTACAGTCGAGATTTTCTGGAAGTTTTGGCTGAAATCGAGACTTTTCTCAACGACAATCCCGGAGAGTTTCTGATCCTCGATTTGCAACATATCTATGGAGTCGATTATACATCACAAGCTGATTTTCAGGAAATATACGCTTTGTTTGATGATGCAGGCATCCTTGAATACGCTTACCTTGAAGGCGACAAAGTGTTATCTGACGTGACTTATGGCGACGTTACCAACAACAAACAACAGGGCGGAGTCATTATCCTGTCCAAATTTGAAGAAGAAGATGACAGCTTCTGGCAATACGGATCCAACATTAGATCGGCTTGGCCCAATATGGATTTGGACGGCGAAGTCTTCGCTTTTCTTGATGCGGAATCGGATCTGATCAATGCAGGAAATGCCATGACTGGCAATCAAATACCTGACAACTTTTACGAACAAAACAGTCAAAATGGATTCAGAGTCATGCAGGCAGTACTCACGATGCAGATGTCTGGAGAAGGCATCTTGAACGCCTTGACCTCCTGGAGTCTGCTCGAAAGGGCAAAAGGATTCAATGTTGCTTTAATCCAGGCTGAGAATTTTACACAGTGGCTTGAGGCCATGCCGATAGTAATGGTCGACTATTCCGATACCAACAAAGATGGATTTCTTGACGAAATCATGACAAAAATCATCGAATATAACACAAATTAGCATAAATAGGAAAAAAAGCGCAATTTAGCGGTAAAAAAAACTTGCTTTCTTAATTGAAATTTGATAATATATATAAGCCTGTGGAAAACAGGAAGGCAATGATTTGTAAGGTTGCTGACACACACGTAGGCGTTGTCATGATGCCTCGTCGGAGGTCAGGGAATTTACAATAAGCCTGTATATAAGCTAAGTTATATGCAAAGGAGGAGCATTAAATGGCTGCAAACCAAGTTATCAGAATCAGATTGAAATCCTACGATCACAGATTGTTGG
>Ga0268276_1003646_pt1 | contig 11723 bp, 12 predicted proteins | sample saktaG_4_FD_190145 | JGI IMG/M metagenome (GOLD analysis project Ga0268276, IMG submission 190145) | Saline water microbial communities from Sakinaw Lake, British Columbia, Canada - sak_2010_1_5_45m | ecosystem: Environmental > Aquatic > Non-marine Saline and Alkaline > Saline ...
GCAGAGCGAGACTTTTTCCTTCTTCCGAGCGTTCGAAGAATGGATAGGAATATGTGACCATCAACACATTGCCGGCCCCTTGGTCAAAATACGGTTCACTAAGAACAGGCGCTTTCAATTCTAAAGGAATGTGATACCAGTCCTGCTGAAAATAGTTGTATTCCGGAGCCGCCAAATCACAGAACTCAATTCCCTTGGATGATTTGTAATAATAGGGGGCGTACGAGCGGAGCTCTTTTTTGAAAGTGTATGGCTGGAACGCTACGGCCATACCGTAAATCTCCGAATTTTCCTGGACCATTTTTCTGATGAGCGCCAGGAGTGTCTTTTCATCCCAATCCGAATTTTCAAGAAAGCCTGCGAGACTCATGGGAAGTTTCGCCACGGCCCGAAAGTCCTGCTCAATTCTGCGAGACATTGAAAGCGCCAGATTAAGAGCGTTGTCTTTTGCTTGATCCAATATGATCTGCCTCGAAGACGTGTAGCTGTATGCCAGGACGAGCGAGAAGACCGCGACAGAGCCACCCATCACCAGGAGCGCAAGTTTAATGGCAATGCTGCTTCGCAATCCAGCGGTCATCTTTTTCCCCTGTAAAATTCTTCAAAGGTCGGTTTGTTACTGATTAAACCAAGTTCATGGAGGGTATCCACCACTAACTCGTATTGTCTTACATCAAGCTTTCCAATAGATTCTCCTGTTCCGTTTGGAATAATTAGTTCCTTCATGCGGGCCAACATCCACGCCTGTTGGGCCCTGTTTGTTCCAGTATACGATTCCTCCGCGTATTTCATGACTACATCAAGAGTTTCCTCTCGATTTTCAAAAGCGTAAAGCCAACCCCTCAGCGAGGCCTGAACAAAACTTTCGCAAGTTTTTGGATGGTTTTCCATGGTTTCTTCGAGACAATAGACGCCGTCTTCAGGAAAATTGAGTCCGTAGTCGCAGAAGAAAAATGTCGTCAGTTCATCGGGCTCGAACCCTTGGTTCAATAATGTATGGTATTCGTTGTACCACATGGCTGTGGCTGCATCGACAGCTCCCCTAAGGAGAAGATTTATTGACCCATACATTGGTACTTGAATCACATTGAGATTACGAAGCCTGAACAATGCGAGAGGCTGTATTTTGAAATCTCCCTGCCATAGACCAATACGTTTACCGTCAAGGTCTTGCAGCGTTTTGATGCCGGTAGATTTCTTGGCGACGAGCATCAGGGCCGACCGTTGTATGATTTGGGCCAGATTGACGAGTTTTACACCCGACGAACGCATCTGAACGGCGCTTGTAGCCCAACTGGAACAAAAAGTAGTCCGCCGATCGATCATCCCCTCCAGCGGTGGATTCGAAGGCCCACCACGAAGAATTTCCACCTTGAGTCCGGCTTCTTTATAGAAACCCTTCTCAAACGCCATCATATAACCTGCAAACTGGGCCTGAGGGAACCACTGGGGAAGAAAAGTTACGTGGACTGGGCTTGTTGCGTCAGCCGCCATCAGGGTGGTGGTAAAAAGGGCCCAGGACAACGCAATGATCACTGCAACCTTTTTCATTGTCACCATAAAATAAAATTGGCAAGAATCGTATGATACTATCATACTGGTTTTCATAGAGTCACGACAAATAAATCCTCGGAGTTTTGCCTTTTGTCCAGGGATGTTTCCAAAATAATGAAAAGAGTCAGATCTCGGGATACGCAACCTGAACTGCTTTTTCGCAAAACTCTCTGGAAGGCTGGGGTCAGATACAGAGTCTGTGACAAGGATATTCCGGGCAAACCGGATGTGACGCTTTCGGCTAGTAAGCTGGCAATCTTCATCGATGGAGAGTTCTGGCACGGAGCGCAATGGATGAGAAGAAAACTGGATTCGCTCGAAAAGCAATTCAAGAGAGGGGAATCAAAAGAATACTGGTTACGCAAGATTAGAATGAACATGCAGCGAGACTGTCATTCGACTGCCACTTTGCTATCACAGGGGTGGACGGTATTACGTTTTTGGGATAGTCAGATCAGGAAGAATCTGGATGGTTGTATTGGGCTAACCCTGGATGTAATCCACGGACGAGTCCAATCAAGTCCTTTCTCCCTTGTTCCTCAAAAAACATTTTCTGAGTTCTTCGCCGGAATAGGTCTTATGCGAATAGCGCTGGAACGTCATGGCTGGGAAATATCAAGCGCCAATGACATAGATCCGAAAAAATACCAAATGTACGCCGGGCAGTTCAAAGGAAGTGAAGAAATTTTCAACTTAGTCGATATTCACAAACTTTCTGCGGGGCAGATCCCCTCATGTACATTGGCGACCGCTTCTTTCCCATGTAACGATCTGTCTCTAGCTGGAAACAGAAAGGGCTTGAAAGGTAAATCTTCATCGGCGTTCTGGGGGTTTCTGAGATTGCTGCGAGACATGGATGGCAGACGTCCACCTTTAGTGCTTGTGGAAAATGTAATGGGTTTTATAACTTCCAACAACGGATCAGACTTGAAAGACGCCCTGGTTGGACTTAATGAGCTTGGCTATTCTGTTGATATCTTTATGGTAGACGCGGCATGGTTCGTTCCTCAGAGCCGACAAAGATTGTTCATAATTGCTCAGATTGAAGGTCCGCAATGTGAGGGAAATCCCACTGCGAAAACAAAAATTGGTGAGAGTCAATTTAGAACCAAAAAAATAATGGACTTTATCAATAGCCACGGGCAGATTCGGTGGTGTTTCAGGGAATTGCCAAAAGTGGACGCTGCGCCGGTCAATTTGGAACAGCTTCTTGAGGACCTTCCGGAAGAAGCTTCAGAGTGGTGGGACAGCGCCAGGACTCAATATCTTTTAAATCAGGTTATACCCCGACAAAGAGAAATGCTCGACTCAATCATTACAGGAGAGGACTGGACATACCGAACAGCTTTCAGGAGGACAAGGAAAGAAGGGTCGGTTGCTGAAATAAGGTCTGACGGAATCGCAGGTTGCCTCCGCACGCCTCGAGGAGGGAGCGCCCGGCAAATACTGGTGAAAGCCGGAAAAGGAAAATTTCTCGCCCGTCTATTGACCCCAAGGGAGTGCGCCCGACTCATGGGAGTGGATGATTACTGCGTCAAAGTTTCGGCAAGCCAGGCGTTCATGGGATTTGGAGACGCTGTTTGTGTCCCTGTCATTGAATGGATTACCTTGCATAGACTGAATCCTTTAGTTACGGAACTTATTAGAGGACGACCGTTGAACCTCGTGCAAGGTGATAAGCCTCATGTTGAAAAGAAGTCGGTGAGTGATGAAAAATGATCGATCCTGAAGCCTGGCTGTTCATTTATGAAATAGAAAATGAATTGCCAAATCCCCTCCCGGATGCTCCGAAGTCTCTTATCGGAGTGTGGAATGAGGAGAACTTTTCCTATGTGTTTTTTCTTGAACCGGAAGATCGGTATGTGGCCGACCTTTGTACTCGTTTTGAGATGATCGTAAGTTCCCGACACGACATGAAATATCGTGACTGGCAGGAGGGATTGCCTGGAGGGGGATTGAATATCTGTGGGATAAGGTTCGTGCCTGACCATGAACATGGTTACGACTCCAACACGATTATTCTTGATCCCTCGGTTGTTTTTGGGGATGGCAATCATCCTACCACACGTACATGCGTCGAATTCATGGTCGAAATCATCAACACTGGTGGTGTGAAATCGGCGATAGATTTCGGCTCGGGATCGGGAATTCTTTCATTGGTCGGCGGAAAGATGGGATTAGAAAGAGTTGTTGCCGTGGACAGGAACCTGCTGGCCGTTCAGTCCACTCGAAAAAATGTCTCGTTGAACGGAATGACGGAGATCATAAAGACTTGTGAGGGGGAAGCGCGTATCTTCATGGAGGACCGATACGATTTGGTCGTTGCAAATCTTCCCTTCACTGTGCTTAGAGATCTAGCGGTTCTTAAAGAGGCCACCAAAAACAGAATCTGGATAGTGTCAGGGATTAACCAGGAGCAGTCAGAGGTCTTGAAGACGCTTTTTGTTGAACAGGAATTTGTGATAACCCGGGAACGGGCTAATCCGCCGTGGGTTACTTTTGTTGCGGCGGAAAAAAATATTTGGAGCGAACTATTTGATGAAACCTAAATTTGAAAAACCCCGGGAGGGTCAATGGATTGGCAATGAATCGACCAGTTTGAACTTTTCGGTTCCCCCAAACCCAATCATTGGGTTTATCGAGGGGGATGGAGTCGGGCCTGATCTATGGTCGGCCTCTCGGCCGGTGTTTGAGGCCGTTGTTGAAAAGGCGTACGCCGGAGATCGAAAGATATCCTGGTTGAAAATATATGCTGGAGAGGAAAGTTTCAGACAATTCGGTTCTTATTTTCCTGAAGAGTCTTTCGATTTGATCACCAAGTGTGGAATTGCGATAAAGGGGCCTCTTACTACCCCTGTTGGTGGTGGTTTTCGTAGCCTCAACGTGACTCTGAGGCGGAAGCTGGATTTGTACGCATGTTTGAGGCCGGTGAAATACATCGCTGGGACACCGTCTCCAATGATCAGGCCCCAGGATGTCGACATGGTTGTTTTCAGGGAAAACACCGAAGACGTCTACGCTGGAATAGAGTGGAAATCGGGTTCGGACCAGGCACGCAAAATGATCAATTTTCTTGAAACGGAAATGAACGTCAAATTACCGTTGGACGCAGGCATCGGCATCAAGCCCATGAGTCCTTTCGCCACCAAGAGGCTTGTAAGGATGGCCATGAAATTTGCGATAGATAACGGCAGGAACAGGGTCACGCTGATTCACAAAGGCAATATTATGAAGTACACGGAGGGAGCGTTCCGTGACTGGGGATATGAGCTAGTGCGGGAAGAATTTGGAGATGTGGCGTTATTCGAAGGTGAGCTGGAAAGGAATCATGGCGGCAAGATTCCCGACGGGAAAATCCTCGTAAACGACAAGATCGCCGACGCCATGTTTCAACAAGCCCTTCTTCGCCCCAAAGAATACAGCGTGCTTGCAATGCCGAATCTAAATGGAGACTACATGTCGGACGCCCTGGCGGCGCAGGTCGGGGGGCTTGGTATGGCTCCCGGGGCAAACATAGGGGACGGCTGCGCAGTTTTCGAAGCAACACATGGCAGCGCTCCCAAGTACGCCGGCTTGGACAAGGTCAATCCAGGATCTATGTTGCTCTCAGGAGCAATGATGTTCCGTCGAATGGGCTGGAATGAAGCGGCGGATCTCATCGAACGAGGATTATCCGGGACCATTCAGTCCGGAGTGGTCACATACGATCTGGCTCGACTATTGCCGGGATCCACAGAGGTTTCTTGTTCAGGATTTGCAAAAGCCATTATCGATTGGATCAAGAAAGAGTAATCGCTACGATCTATAGTGTGTGGAAAAGATAGGCCGAATAGACACTTTTTTTGGGAAACCCAATCTGGTTGTTTTTCAGAACATTATGTTTTATCCATGATGCGTATGTTGAAGTCATTTAACCGGTCATGGAAATAAAAGTCTTGACTCAACAGTCAAGGTTCCAATATTTTCGTTTACCACCGCTTCCGGTTTTAATTTGTTTTGTTTCTGTTTGTGAATGGAGGGTGAAATATACCCCGTCCTGGAGAAACTTTTACCGGAAAGCGGATCTTCAGGACGGGGCATATATAAACCTCAAGGTGAAAATCAGACAATTCCAGCCGCTTTACCGTTCCTCCCGTTAGGCGCGATCCAACCATTCTGGTTAAATGATATCTAAGGGTGTCAGTTGTAAAACTTGATAACAGGGAAAGCAGGATCCTATGATAATCTCACGCACTCCTTTCCGAATAAGTTTTTGTGGTGGAGGGACCGATCTACGGTCTTATTATCATTACGAAGGCGGCGCTGTCGTTAGTTCGACCATAGACAAGTATATTTACATAACTGTTAACCGCTTGACTCGATATTTTGAGCACAGCCTTTCGCTAAAATATTCTCAGACTGAACTGGTCAATTCAGTGGAGGAAGTACGTCACCCTATAATCAGGGAGGCGCTAAAGCTTACCGGCGTGACGGAAAGGGTAGAGATAGCCTCCATGGCGGATATCCCATCAGGCACAGGTCTTGGGTCTTCCAGCGCGTACGCGGTAAGCCTACTGCATGCTCTATACACGTTCAAGGGTGAATCGGTTTCCGCGAGGAAGCTCGCTGAACAGGCTTGCGATATTGAAATAGAAATACTTAAAGATCCAATTGGCAAACAGGATCAATTCATAGCCGCGTATGGGGGGATTTGCCATATTGTCTTCAATCCGGACGAAAGCGTTTTTATTGACCCGATAGTCTGTTCCCCGGCAACCAAGAAGACCCTGCAGGACAACTTGCTGATTTTCTACACAGGCATGACACGGCGCGCTGGAGACATATTGGAAGTTCAAAAGGCGCAAACCAGCAAGAAAATGGAAGTCCTCAACGGCATGAAGGGTTTGTGTTTCGATTTGATCCAAGTCCTACGATCATCAAGATCGCTCAGCGCTTTTGGAGAGATACTGCATCAGGGATGGCTGTTAAAGAAGAGCTTGGTTCAGGAAATTTCAAATAATTCCATAGACGAATACTACGATAGGGCTCGAACCGCAGGTGCGATAGGCGGTAAACTGCTTGGGGCTGGGGGAGGAGGTTTTCTTCTTTTTTATGTGGAACCTCAAAATCAGTCTAAAGTTAGAAGCGCATTGGCCGATTTGAATGAGTTAAGGTTTCAGTTTGAGCCTCAAGGCAGCAAGGTCATCTACATATCAGACTGAGAGAAGCCTGATGTAGAGTTTTTAAACCCTATTGAATCTTTTCGTCGTTATTTGGCTGAAGAAATGTCTCGGGATCAGACCTGGATTCCCAGCAGCAGATGAAGCTTTCAGTGACTAAGTGTCGAGGACCAAGAAAACTGATGAGAAATTCGCTGGTGGTTTTCTTCCAGTGGGCTAAAGCGCGGTTGTCAAACTCGGAGTCCAGCACGTACCAACCTGCCTCAATTAGGCGATCGATTTTTGTATCGATGTTCATGGCCGTACATCTTCCCAACTCTAGATAAAAAACAGGTTACCAATTAGTTATTATATTACCCCAAATAGCATACTAGTAAAAGACAAAATAAAAGTCAAGAAAAAAATATGACCGAACAAAACTAGACCTCAACAGAGATCTTGGCCTAAGATTTGTTGGGTCATTACGTATGGGGAACTACGGCAAAGCCACGCGCTCTGCGCGTGGTCGTTTATTTTGATCCAAGTTGATAACGCAGGAGCAGAGGTAATGCCAAAAGAAGATTTGATTCGGGAAATAGAGGCGCTACGAAGTCAAGTGGCGGAACTCCAATCTGAGCTAAGAGGGAGTGAGGCCCCACCAATTTCGGGTAAGTCCGAGAAACCGAGGGAGGTTGAAGAAAGCCTAGCGGAAGAAGAGTTCCCTGACTTCACAGGACTTCAATCGAAACTGGAGGAATTGTTAGAATCTCTAGGACACGACCTTAAGAAGGTCCCAGCTATGACAGCGGTGGCCCTTTTTGGACTCGGCGTCATTTTTGGAAGGTTAGTATCAAAGTAGGGAGGAAAATATGGAATCGTTTTTACTGAAAGCGCGACTTCTGACAAGAGCGGAATTAGTTTTATTGCGACTCCACATTCGTCGGGCCGCCCGTCAGGCGACATTTATCGCTATGGGTGTCGTGGCGATATTGCTTGCGGTAGCTATGGCAAATGTGGCCGCATACTTTTATCTCACTGATGGGCTTGGTAGAATCACGGCAGGACTAGCGCTGGCCGGTATGAATGGCCTTGCGGCTGCAGCCATGTTTGTGGTGGCGGGTCGCTTGGGATTGGGGCCGGAAGCGAAAATGGCCGGAGAGATTCGTGATCTCGCCGTTGCGCAACTCTCGGCGGAAACTCAGCGTATCAAAGATGATGTCGACACGGTCAGGGAAGACGTGGCTCAAATGCGCTCAGCAATATCTTCCCTCAGACGTGGGGAGTTTTTAAGCCTAACTGTATTGGCGCCTATGGTTAAGATGCTCAGTCGCGCGCTGCAGACTAAACGGCCATCTTAAGGATGAAACTCAAATTTGCCGGTCAATAATGGTATAAAATTTTCTGAAGGTCGATTTTGATTCCCCTCGCAGATAGGATTGACCTATATTTGATATAGTGACAGTGAATGACATTAATTAGGAAATGATCTACTGTCATACTTTGAATACACGGGAGCGCGCATGGAAGACATTGAAATCAAACTGACGAGCCTTTCCAAGACATCGGGTTGAGCGGCCAAAATAGGTCCGGGTGACCTAAGTAAAGCGCTCTGCGGGCTCGAGATTCCCGCGGACCCAAATGTACTAACCGGCCTCGACGGATCGGAAGACGCCGGTGTGTATAAGCTCAACGAAGAGATTGCGCTGGTTCAAACAATTGATTTCTTTACTCCTATTGTCGATGACCCGCGTATTTTCGGCAGGGCGGCGGCGGCAAATTCATTGAGTGATGTCTACGCTATGGGGGCGCGTCCGATTACGGCCATGAATGTGGTCTGTTTTCCAACTCGGAAACTGGGTGTTGATGTTCTTCGACTGGTGCTTGAAGGAGGTATGGACGTGTTGAGGCAGGCCGGTGTTTCCCTCATAGGGGGACACAGCGTCGAAGATGATGAGCCGAAGTATGGCATGTCTGTGCTTGGTCTTGTTCACCCTCAAAAGATAATGAAGAACTCTTCTCTGAAGCCAGGAGACAGAATTATCCTTACAAAACCCGTGGGCGCGGGAATAATAGCCACTCAGATCAAGGCCGGAATGGAGACAGACAATGTCCGGGAACATTTTGAAAGAACCATCTGCGCTCTTAACGATGTTGCCTCCGAGATAGCTGTAAAATGGAATGTACAAGCCTGTACCGATGTTACCGGTTTTGGGCTTGCCGGCCACCTAACGGAGATGGCGGTTGCGAGCAAATGCAGAATCCGGATTAACAGCGATTCTGTTCCTTTGCTTGAGGGAGCTTTTGACGCTGCGTCAATGGGATTGGTGCCGGCGGGGGCATACGCCAACCGTGACCATTACGGAGCATGGGTGAGAACAGACGGGCATGTGTCTGAAACGATCAAGGACCTGATGTTTGATCCTCAAACTTCCGGCGGCCTGTTAATGGGAGTTCCCGATCCATTGGCGCGCTCCGTGGTAGATGAACTCAAACGGGCCGGGATATCGGCAGCGTCAATTATTGGCGCCGTCATTGATTATGATCCCGATGGCTTAGTAGAGATATGTTGAAAAAATTCATCCAATCCAAGAAAAATTATTTTGATAAGGTCATTTCGGTTCCTCAAATCTCATCTTTAATTGTTTAGTAATGCTCTCCATTCTCTTGCGATTTACTCCAAAATCGTAGTAACCTAGCCTGGAAGAGGATTTGAAATTCAGACTTTTTTCTCTATCGTCAAATAAGAACTCAACATCATCCTTAAATCTAAATATTTTTGAAGTAAAAACAGCTTTTACATAACCCTCTTTTGCCACGACCACTTCACAACTTGGAATGGATTCCAACAGGTCAACTAGAATGGCCTTAGTGTCTTCCAGAGGCCTGGAATATTTTATGGCGGGCATTTTTCTTGAATTGGGTTCATCCAGAGTGCTGACGCAATTCGGTTTGTCGGGGCACGGGTTTAACGAAGGGCGAGGGTCCGAGGCGTTCATGTTAATTTCAGGCTCCTGTATAAACATTATCAAACTTATCAATATAATGGCGATTTTCATCTATGGGCCTATATCAGTATGCAGACTCGCTGCAGTTTACAGTAATTGGCTATTTGAAGGGCAAGAAGAAAACGAAAATCCTGTAACTTTTTTCTACTGGTGATAATTCTTGAGTATAATGATAGTATATGTCCAGCATCGACTATCCAAGGTTATCAATACAAGACCATCATAAGGAGGTCGGCATGAATGACTCGACTACGATGAAAGCCGTAACAATGGTTGTCGACGATGAAGAAATTGTCCAGGAAAGTGTCCGGCGGGTTCTAGAAGATCAGGGTTTTAGTGTGGATGCCGTTCCACGAGTTGATCAGGCTTTGGAACTTCTCAAGAAGAAAACATACGATTTGATCCTGACTGACCTGATGATGCCGGAACGAAATGGAATGGAATTGGTGGAAGCGGTGGCCCTCGGATACCCTGAAACTGGAATAATCATGTTTACAGGACATCCAACGGTGAGTTCCGCTGTAGAATCCATAAAATTAGGGGCTTTGGACTATTTGCCGAAGCCCTTCACGCCCGATGAACTGATTGAAGTTACTCAGAGGGCTTTGGGGAAAGTTGCCATAGCAAAGAGGGACAAAGAGGCTTCCCGCGTTTACGAAGATGCGGAGAAAGCGCTTAGATCAAGTCTGGATGTTCAAAATATACTGGATCTAGTTTGTGCTTCAGCCAGAGATTTGCTCAAGGTGAAGGCGGCTTCAGTTCTTATCCGTAAAAAGGATGGCCCTTTCTTTGATTTGGCCGCTTCGTGCGGGCTGAGCCAAGATTATTTAAGCAAGGGAAACCTCGACGCTACGAGGAGTATTTCGGGAGTACAGTCCAATGGGCAGTGCTATTTGGTGGACCAAACCAACTTTGATAGCTGTCTCCAATACCCGGATGCGGCTAGGCTGGAAGGCGTAAAGACGATTTTATCAATGCCGTTGTCTATTCGTGACGCAGTCACTGGATGCCTTCGGATTTATTCCGCTGATGAACGAAACTATGATGATAAGGAAATGGACCTTATAGCCAAATTTTCCAAACAAGCTGCCCTTGCCATAGAAAACGCGATTATTTACGAAACAATGCGCAAGGACATAGAAGGAATGAAAAAATACGTTTCCTGAAATCCTTTTTGATCATTGGAGGTAGAGTTCATGGTCTCCGGATGGTTGACGGGGACCTCTCCACAAATTTTTAAATCAATAGATGTAAAGGCTTATTACAGAAAGTGGAGTAATAACGAATGAATAGCGAAAAAGGAAAAATTCTGGCGGTTGACGGTGATGAATCTGTTCTCTCAAGTGTTTCGCGCCTATTGGGGAGTAAATATGAAGTCGAGACGTGTTACAAAAATACCGAGGCCTTACGGACCTTGCAATCACTTAAATCCGATATTCTTATAATGGACGCCGGAAAGGTCAATGACGAAATCAATTTACTGTCATCGTCATTAGAGTTTGACCCGAACCTTAGAATTATCGTTACAGACTTTGCGCCATCGGTCGAGACCGCCGTAAAGGTTATGAGGGCCGGAGCTTTCGATTACCTGTTTAAACCGATCAGCGCCGAATCGCTCTCAGACAGTGTGGCAAAGGCATTCGAAGATCGTAGGAATCGGTTGGAGAAGAAATACCTGGAAGACGTTTTTTATGAAGTAAAAACCTCTGTAGCATCCTCTCTGAATCTCGAAAAGGTCCTGGATTCGATCGTTCAGGGGGTCGCGAAAGCCATGAAAGTCAAAGGCTCATCCTTGAGTCTGTTAGATAAGAGTCACAAGAGGCTAATGGTAGTCGGGACTCATGGCCTGAGCCGGAAATACGTTTCGAAAGGACCCATCGACGCTTCCAGGAGCATTGGTGAGACGATTCTTAAGGGACAGGTCGTCTGGGTCAAGAACGCTGCGGACGATCCTCGAACACAATATCCTGAGGATGCCATGAAAGAAGGGATAGTATCCATCCTTAGCGTACCACTTAAAGTTCCA
>Ga0268276_1003647_pt1 | contig 11711 bp, 11 predicted proteins | sample saktaG_4_FD_190145 | JGI IMG/M metagenome (GOLD analysis project Ga0268276, IMG submission 190145) | Saline water microbial communities from Sakinaw Lake, British Columbia, Canada - sak_2010_1_5_45m | ecosystem: Environmental > Aquatic > Non-marine Saline and Alkaline > Saline ...
CAGAATGCTTTCTACATATTTAGCAAGCTCTAATGCTTCGCCAAAAGTTGGCGCTTCTGGAATACCAGCTAACTCAAAAATTCTGGTTGTTATTTCAGCAACTTTTTTCTCTGTTTCTTGTTTATCTCTAAGATGCTTTTGATACTCTGCTTCTGTCATCTTTAAAACACTTTCCTGTTCTTTTTTGGTTTGCGTATTTTCTTGTTTTTTAATTGTCTGAATCTTTACAACACCTTCTAAATCATCTTTCTCTCCATCCATAAGATTTTTCTGACTCTCTAAACTAATCTTTAAATTTTTAATATTTTCTAAAAGTTCTCTTGTTCTTAAGCTTAATCTTTCAAGTTCCATTAACTCATTCAAAAAATCCGTGAAAGTTTCGTTTTTCAATAAGATTACTGTGGGACTTTGCTGGTCAATTTCATATTGCATTTGTAAAATATTGGACAAATTATTCTTAATCTCATTTATTTGTAAATTTGTTTGGTCAATTGAAACTTGAGTGCTGTAAATCTGATTACCAAGATCTTTAATCATTATATTGCCTTCATATATTTCAGATTCTAAATTTTTTATTGTATTTTTTAAAATATAAATTTTATTTTGCAAAGTATCTTTTTCTGCTTTGGTCTTATTAATATCTTTTTCTATTTCCTCACTGATATCCTGATAATATTCTTGGCATTTTTTTAACAAGTCCTCATATTCTTGGTCAGAAAGGTTACTTGGTTTATTCTCAATTTTTTCCCATTCACAAATTTGCTCAAGATTTTCTTGGGCCAGGATATTAAAACTAATCAATAAAAACACTACTATTAAAATAGAGTAGAAAATTGTTTTCGAAAAACGAGAAAACATTTTAATGAGATTATTTTTTAGATTCTTCCTTTGGTTTTTCTGCTTCTTCTTTTGTCTCTTCTCCTTCTTTGCCTTCTTCTTTACTTTCTTCTTCAGTCTTCTCTTCTGGCTTTTCTTCTTCAGCAAGTTCTTTCTCTATATCTCTTGGCTGTGCTATATGAGCAACAATTTCTTCACCATCTTTTAAAATTGTTACTCCCTCTGGAATTTTTAAATCTTTGATTAAAATTTTATCTTCAAAAGTTTTTAACCCGTTAACATTAACAATAATTTCTCTAGGGAGATCTTTGGCTAACCCTTTAACTTCTAATTCGTAAAATTGTTTTTCTAAAATACCACTTAATTCTTTTATAGCAGGAGCTTCTCCCTCAAAAATCAAAGGAATATTGGCCTGAACTTTTTTCTTGGTAGAAGGATGATAAAAATCAATATGCAGAAATTCTCCTTCTATTGGTCCACGAGCTATTTGATGGATTAGAACAGAAAATTTCTTATCATCTACTTCAAGTGTAATTAATGAACTTTCTCCTGCTTCTTTATAAGCTTCTTCAAAATCCTTAACATTAATTTTCAAGGAAATATTTTTTATGCCCTCACCATATAAAACAGCAGGGATAAAACTATTTTTTCTAAGAGGATTATTTTTTTCCTTAGACTTGTCTCTAATTTTTGCTTTAATTATTGTCATAAATTTTTATACACTCTACCGGACAAACATCTAATGTTTCTTCAGCGCATTCCGGTTTTGAGATTTCTAATGTTTCTTTATTTGTTTTTTTATCTAATTCACTTTTTTTCAAATGGGCTTTACCTTCTTCGTCTAACTCAAAAAACCTTGGACATAAAGCAACACAAGACCCGCAACCAATACATTTTGTTTTTTCTAAAATTATTTTCATAATAATTTTTTATTGACTTTTATTTTGGGCCAAGAGCCCCATTTATTTTTCTGCAGTAATCCATTTTTTGCACCAATTTTTTGAGTGCAATTTGTAGAATTGGCAGTTGCTAATTCAATAGCATATTCTATACTATTTTTTTTCAAAAGTCCACTTAAAAACCCGCTCCCATAAGCATCGCCAGCTCCTGTAGCTTCTTTTGCCAATACTGGCGGTATTCCTGCTTCAAAAATATATTTCCCATCCGACACCATTGAACCCTGTTTTCCTTTTGTTATAACAACAATTCCTTTACAAAGCAGACATAATTTTTTCATTATCTTTTTCTCGTTTTTATCAGAAATCTTAGCAAGTAAACTAGCCTCTTCTTTATTTAAAATAAGAACATCAAGATTAGAAAGAATTGGATTTAAAATTTTTCTATTTAAATTTATCTGGCTATTTCCCAAATTAGCAGCAACTTTTATATTATTTTTTTTGGCAAAATTAACTAATGGTCCAAAAAGTTTAGCGCTCTTTTCGCTTAAAGGAGCCAAATAAAACCATTTTGTTTTTTTTATCTTGTTCCAAGGCACGTCATCCTTTTTCATAAAATGACAAGCCCCTCTATAAACCAAAGCTGTCCTCTCCCCTGTTGAAGAAGATAAAATAATAGAAAAAGCAGTAGATTGTTTTTTATCTTTTTTTATAAATTCTGTTCCAACTTTAAACTTCTTAAGTTCTTCAACCAACTGCTCCCCGTTTTTATCATTGCCGACTTTTCCGACATAACTTACTTTAAATCCTTGTTTTGAAAAAGTGCAAGCAGTATTTGTTCCTCCGCCTCCGCTAAAAATCTTTAAATCTTTGATTGATAATTTAGCGCCTAATGGCATGCAAAAAGCTTTTTCTGTTGCAAATTTATTCTTTTTCAAAATACAATAATCTTTATTTTCCAGCCTTAAAAAAGTGTCTATTGTTGCCGAACCAAATGTAATTATGTCAAACATATTATTTTTTATTTTTTGATAATGACAAAATTGTTTTTATAACAGAATCTGGATTTATGGAAATGGATTCTATACCATGACTTACCAGAAATCTGGCAAAATCAGGCATAGAAGCTGCTTCACCACAAATTCCGCAATATTTCTTTTTTTTATTGCAAAGTTGTATTACTTCCTGAATCATCTTTTTTACTGCCAAGTTTCTTTCGTCGCCAATTTCCTGAAGAGAAGTATTGTCCCTATCAATTCCTAAAGTTAATTGAACTAAATCGTTGCTTCCTATGGAATAGCCATCAAATATCTTTAAGAACTCTTGAGCTAAAACAACATTTGAAGGAATCTCGCACATGACATAAACTTCCAAACCATCTTTGCCTTTTTTAAGCCCGGATTTCTCCATTAAATTTAAAACCCTTTTCCCTTCTTCCACTGTTCTGCAAAAAGGAATCATTAACTTAATATTTTTTAACCCAAAAATATTACGAACTCTTTTTATGGCCTCGCATTCCATTAAAAAGGCGGGTTTAAATTTTTCATCATAATATCTGGAAGCTCCTCGCCATCCTAACATTGGATTAGCTTCATTTTCTGGTTCAAACAATTTTCCACCAATTAATTGAGCATATTCATTCGTTTTAAAATCAGAAAATCTGACAATCACTGGTTTGGGCCAAAAAGCAGATGCAATTTGAGCAATTCCTTCAGCTAATTCCTTAACAAAATACTCTCTTTTATTTTTATGTTCTATTGTAATCTCGTCAATTTTTTTAACAATTTTTAAAGTTTCTTTATGTTTTGACTTTTTAAGTTTTTTATAATGGTAAAGAGCAAGAGGATGAACTTTTATTTTCTCAGCAATAATAAATTCCTCTCTAGCCAATCCAACTCCATCATTCGGCAGAAATGAGGATTTAAAAGCAATTTCCGGAGCTCCAATATTAATCATTATTTTTGTTTTCAGCTTTGGTACTTTCTTTAAATTATATTTTTTAATTTCAAAAGAAACTTTCCCAGAATAAATCCTCCCCTCCAGTCCTTGGGTACAATCTACTGTAACCTCTTGTCCATTTTTAAAAGTTTTAGTTGCCTTTTCCGTACCCACAATACAAGGCACTCCTAATTCTCTGGATACAATAGCCGCGTGGCAAACTTTAGAGCCCTCATCCGTCACAATTGCTGAAGCCAAATACATAATACTCACCCAATCAGGGTCAGTCATTTTAGTGACCAATACTTCCCCTTTTTTGAATTCAGACATTTTAGAAACATCAGAAATAATGTGAACCTTTCCAACTCCAATCTTATCGCCAATAGCTGTGCCGATTAAAGCGGGCTTTTTCTTTGTCTTTATTTTATATTCTTCATAAACAAGAGATTTTTTTAAAGAATGAACTGTTTCTGGCCTTGATTGAACAATAAAAAGTTTCCCAGATTTTCCATCCTTTGCCCATTCTAAATCCTGGGGCAGACCATAATGCTCCTCAATCAAACATCCCCATTTTGCCAGTGTTAGAATTTCATTATCTGATAAAGAAAACTTTAATTGTTTTTTCTTTGGAACAGGAACTTCTTTTAATCCTCCTTTTTTATTATAAATATATTCTTTGTTTTTTCTTCCTAAATTTTTAAGAATAATCGGCATATATTTTTTATCTTTAAGCATTGGCTTAAAAACAAAAAATTCATCAGGCGTGATTAATCCTTTAACAATCATTTCCCCTACTCCATAAATAGAATTAATTACAACTACATTTCTAAATCCAGTTTCCGTATCCAGAGTAAACATTATGCCCGATGATGCTAAATCACTTCTGATCATTTTTTGAACACCCACCGAAAGAGCAATCTTTAAGTGATCAAATCCTTTTTCTTCCCGATAAGCAATAGCCCGAGCATTAAACAAAGACGCTAAACATTTCTTAACTGCTTTAAATAATTCCTCTCCTCCTCTAACATTTAAATATGTTTCGTGGGCCCCTGCAAAACTCGCTTCTAAGCTGTCTTCAGCTGTTGCTGATGAACGCACCGCAACATCTGTAAATCTTTCTCCGTAATTTTCGGATAAAGTTTTATATTTTTTAAAAATATCTTGTTTTAAATCTTCCGGAATCTTTCCCTGAAGAATAATTTTTCGGGCCTCTTTGCTTGTTTCTTCTAAACTTTTTATACTCTTAGGATTAAACTTTTTAAATAGTTCTTTTATTTTTTTATCAATCTTATTCTCTTTCAAATAATACCAATATGCTTTTGAAGTTAAGGCAAAACCATTTGGGATATTAACTCCTTTTTTCACAAGTCGGGAATACATTTCTCCTAAAGACGCATTTTTCCCTCCCACAAAAGGAGTATTGTTTTTGGTAATTTCTTTAAACCAAAGAATATTTTTTTGTTCCTTTTTCATTTTTTTATTTATTAATTTCCATAGCTATTTCTAACTCTTCATTTGCTTTTATAGTTAAAACTTTTGTATTTTTTAAAATTCCTAAATCTTTACAAATCATATTCCTAATTTTTGACGAACCATACCCAATTGTCCCAGTAAAGACCAATAAGTCGCATCCATTTAAAATCGCATAATAACTTCCAATATATTTTCTAATTTTATAAACAAAAACATCCAAAGCAAATTTTGCTTTTCTATCTTTTCTTTTTAAAACCTTAAGCATCTTATCTTCCCCACAAAGTCCTTTAATCCCTGATTCATAATTTAAAATTTCATTTACTTTTTTAACAGAAAATTTATTAACTAATTCTAAAACAATTCCCGCGTCAATATCGCCTGCGCGAGTCATCATCATAACTCCCTCCATTGGCGTAAAACCCATTGAGGTATCAATCACTTTCCCATTTTTTATGGCTGTAATGCTTGAGCCGCCTCCTAAATGACAGGTAATAATTTTTAATTTTTTAAATGGGTTTTTTATTTGCTGGCTGGCCTGTTCTCCTGCAAATTTATGAGATATCCCATGAAAACCAAATTTTTTAAATCCAAATTTATCTCTTATATTTTTTGGCAAGGAATAAACATAAGCTTTTTCTGGCAAGTATTTATAAAAACCAGTATCAAAAACAGCAATTTGTTTTGAATCTGGAAAAATCTTTTGACTTGTCTCTATGCCCAAAATATTGAAAGGATTATGCAATGGAGCAAACTTATTAAATTCTTCTAATTGTTTTAAGTTCTTTTTGGTAATTAAAGTTGGGTCCCTGAATCTATCGCCTCCATGAACAACTCTATGGCCTATCATTTTTATATTCTTTTTATATCCAGCTATTTTTTCAAGTTCCTTTGTTAAAATGTTCTTATAATTTTTAATATTAAAGACATCTGTTTCTCCTTGTTTTTTCAATTCTAAAACAGATTTAGATTTTCTTTCAAACAATTTCCATTTTATTGATTGGCTTCCGCAATTTAAAACTAAAATCATATTATTTTCCCTTTACCTTTTTTTGATATTCCGGCTGAATTACCCTCGTCTGTATCAAGATGCAAAGAAAGATTATAGCCCTGCTTAACTCTAACCTTTATATTATGGAATGTTATTCCCCTCTTTCCTCCAACTTTTACAGATATAAAGGTCCTATTTTTAAGTTTTAGTAACTCTGCTTGTTTGGGACTGCAATGCAAATGTCTTTGAGCAATAATTACTCCTTGTTTAATTTTTATTTTTTTCGGGCCTTTAATCAAAACTGCACCAGGCGTGTCCTTTAAATCTCCTGACAATCTTAATACTGGCTTAACCCCGGTATTAAAAGCATCGGTCAAAGATATTTCAATTTGAGTTTGCTGGCGAACAGGCCCAACTATCCTAACCCCCTTAAGAATGCTTTTTCCAAGTTTAATATCTATCTTTTCTTGGGCCGCAAAATCATTCGCTTGGCTTAATTTCTTAAATTGTTTTAATTCATAACCCTTGTTAAAAAGCGCTTCTAAGTCTTTCTGGGATAAATGAATATGTCGGGCTGAAATTTCAATTAAAACTTTTTTATCCATTTTATTTTTTATTTATTAGTTTATTATAACTTAAATATTATAATAAATAAAACGAAAAAGCAGAGGCATGCCCTCTACTTTAAGAAAATGTTGTCTATTTTACTAAACACTACTGACTTATGTATTTTGCCATTTCAGCTAAACGGCAGGAATATCCAAATTCATTATCATACCAAGCCAAAACTTTTATCAAATTTCCACCTATTACCTTTGTGGATAAAGCATCAACAATACAAGAGTCAGGATTGCCCTTATAGTCTGAAGAAACTAATGGGGCTTTTTCAAATCCAAATATATTTTTCATATCTCCTGCTTCAGAGGCCCTTTCAAAAACATTATTTACTTCTTCTACTGAAGTTTCTTTTTCCACTTCACAGACAAAATCAACAATTGAAACAACAGGGGTAGGGACTCTTAACGCTAACCCATCTAATTTTCCTTTTAATTCTGGCAAGCATTTTTCAACTGATTTTGTCGCGCCAGTTGTCGTAGGAATAATATTTACACCTGCTGCCCTTGCTCTTCTTAAATCTTCATGCGCTAAATCTAGAATTTTTTGGTCATTAGTATAACTATGAACAGTTGTCATAAATCCTTTAACAATTTTAAAATTTTCATTCAGAACTTTTGTTAAAGGAGCCAAACAATTTGTAGTGCAAGAACCCATTGAAATAATATTGTCCCTTTCGGAATCATATTTTTCCGCGTTAACTCCCAAAACATAAGTAGGAATTTCTTCAGACTTAGCAGGAGCTGAAATAATTACTTTTCTGGCGCCTGCTTCTAAGTGTTTTTTTGCTCCTACGAAACTTCTAAAATGTCCGGTACATTCTAAAACAACATCAATGCCAAGTTCTTTCCATGGTAATTTTTCCGGATTAGGTTCAAAAAAGAATTTTATCTTTTTATTATCAACTAACACTTCTCCATCATTAACCTCAATCTGTTTTTCACAAATTCCATACAATGAATCATATTTTAAAAGATGAACCAATGTTTCTTTTTTGGCTAAATCATTAATAGCCACAACTTCTAATTCTGGATGCTTATCTAATATTCTTCGGAAAGTAAGCCTACCAATTCGTCCAAAACCATTTATGGCAATTTTAATCATATTATTTAATATTTAATAATTTTGCGATTTTTTGACGATCAAAACCAACAACTAATTCTCCATCAATATCAATAACTGGCACACCCATTTGGCCTGTTTTCTCAACAATCATTTTCATAGATTCCTCATTTTGAGAAACATCAATACTTTCAAATTCAACTTTGTTTTCTTCTAAAAATCCTTTAAGAGCTACGCAATAGGGGCAGGAAGGAGTTGAATATAATTTAACTTTAGCCATATATTTTAATTTATTACATTAAACCTTGAACTTATTCACAAACATCAGCTGGTTGATTACCAGTCAATTCACAAATTAAAGCCGTTAAGTCCTTTGTTTCCTGTTCTTCACCTGATTGTACTCCAGCCCCAACTCTATAATATTTGCAACCAAGAACTAAAGTAGGGATTCCTCCTGTGCTGTATTTGCTAAATACATCCATATCCTCTTCTGAATCCATATTATTGTGAAAAGAAATATAGTCTGAAAACTTACTTGTTACCGCTTCAATTATAGGATGTTCCCATTTGCAATAACTGCATCCTTCAGAGCCAAAAAAGTAGATTATTGGTTTGCCATCTTCCATGCAAATTTCATCTTTACTTGCTAAAAAACTCCCCGGAATAGAATCTTCTGCTTCTGCTTCTCCCTCTCCATCTGGTTTTACAGATTCTTCTTTTAAAATAATAGCTTCAGGAAATAAAAGATTACCATCTTTTGTGGCATAAGAAGCAAATTCTGAATCTTCTATTTTAAGATTTAATTTATATACGCCATTTTCAAAAGTTGTTGAAGCTGTTAAAGAAACTTCCGGACCGCCTTCTCCTAAAATTTCTTCTCTTATATATTTCATTATTCTTTCTTCAACTTGTTCTGCTGTGAGAGAGTCTTTTATGCTGACTTCACCTTGAGCAGTCTTTACTAAAAAAGAAAGTGGTTTTGAAAAAACGCCTTGATATCCCATTGCTAAACCACCTAAAAGTCCACATACTAAAGCTATAAGAATCCCTAAACAAATCTTTACTTTTATTTTTTTATCCATATTCTTGTTAATAGTTTATTAGTTATTAATAATTAATTACACATTTTGTATTTTAACAAATTACATTAAAATTGACAAGTTAATAATTTATTCATTAAGTCTATACTTTTTATCTTACCAATTTTCCCATTTTTACAATCTTTTTCAGAAAACTTATTTATATCATCTTTACCATTACCAAAAACCAAAATCGGTACAGGGTCTGAATTATGCTGTTTTAATTCACATGGTGTAGAATGATCTCCAGTGACAACAATTAAAGTATTTTTCAAAGATAATAGAGGACTAATAAATTTATCAATTTTTTCAATAAATTCTTTTTTCCCTAAAAAGTTTCCATCGTGGCTAAAGTCATCTGTTGCTTTAATGTGTAAAAAACAAAAATCGTATTTATTAGCCAGAGCATCTTTACTGGTTTTTATTTTTTCAAGAATATTAGTATTAAGGTCACCAGTTGCTCCTTTTGATTCAATTATGTCCATTCCTAAAACTTTCCCTATTCCTCTGTATAGTCCTCCCCCACTAACACAGCAAGATTTTAATCCCCACTTTTTAAAAAATGAAGGAACCGGTTTAATTTTTCCAGCAGTTCTTAATAAAATATAATTTGCCGGTAGCTTCCCCTGTTGAACTCTTTCTTTATTTAATTTATCTTGTTTTAAAATATTATGGCTTTTTTCTAAAAATTTGTTTAAGACGTCCGCTGTAAATTTTGCTTCTTTAGAATTATCAAGCGCTTTTACTGTTTGAGGCAAAATACCAGTTTTATGCAAATCATTGTCCGAAATGTTTTCGGAAAGGCCTTTGCCCCTCATTATTACGCATAGTCTATATTTGAGACCAGATTTAACTATAAATTTTATTCCCTCAATTTCTATGTTCTGAATTTTTTCTACAAAAGGCGCGCATGTTTCAATCCGGCCCGAACGCCTATTAATAATAATCATATTCTCATCAACGCTTGCCAAGTCCCCTCTTAAGGCCACATCGCCTTGCTGTATTTCCATGCCAATTCCTACTGCTTCAAAAACGCCTCTCTTCATCTTCCATTTATTCAAATCATAACCAAACAAAGACATATGAGCGTCTTTTGATGTTGGAAAATCTCCGTTGTAAACCGGCTCAATCAAGCCGCAAATTCCTTTATCTGCTAAAAAATCAAAATTAGGCGTACTGGCCGCCTCTAATGGAGTTTTGCCTCCCAATTCTTTAATCGGCCTGTCTCCCAGCCCATCAAGAATCATAAAGAGAATTTTCATAATGTTTCTTCGATTCTTAATAAGCGGTTGTATTTTGCAATGCGTTCGCCTCTGGCTGGCGCTCCTGATTTTATAAAATTTGCGGAAATGCCAACTGCTAAGTCAGCAATAAAATCATCGCAAGTATCACCAGAACGATGAGAAACAATAATTTTCCATCCAAACTCCTTTGCTAACTTTCCGGCTTCAACCGCTTCCGTAACAGTTCCAATCTGATTTGGTTTTAAAACTATTCCATTGCATAATTTCTTTTCTTTTGCCATCTTTATCTTTTCTGGATTTGTCGCAGTTAAATCATCAGCAATAATATTTTCAATTGGCTTTCCAATTTTCATCATCTCTGCAAAACCCTGTATATCGTCCTCGGCAAAAGGATCTTCCAGAAATAAAATAGGATATTTACTTGCTATATCCTTATAAAATTCTAAAAGTTCTTCTCTGCTCTTTTTTTCTCCTTCAATTTCATAACTATTATTTTTATAAAATTGAGAAGCCGCACAATCTAAGCCAATTTTTATTTTCTCGGAATATCCTGCTAATTCAGACGCTTGCATTATCAAGTCCAATGCTTGTTCTGTTTTTTTTATATCAGGAGCAAAACCGCCTTCATCGCCAAGATCAATTGCTGATTTCCCAAACTTTTCACTTAAAATTTCTTTTAACGCCTGATAAATCTTAACTCCTTTTTTAAGATTTTCTTTAAAAGTTTTTTCTTGAGGCACAATCATAAATTCTTGAATGTCTAAATCATTCCCAGCGTGAGCTCCACCATTCAAAATATTAAAACAAGGAATAGGCATTAGCCAATTTTTAATTTCTTTAATATGTTGAAATAGAGAAAGATTTCTGGAACTTGCTCCCGCGCGGCAGCAAGCCATGGAAACAGCTAAAATAGCATTGGCCCCCAGATTTGATTTATCCTTTGTGTTATCAAGTTTAATTAAAATTTCATCTATCTTTTCTTGCCCTGTTGAATCTTGCCCAATTAATTTAGGAGCAATAATTTTTTCAATATTCTCTACTGCTTTTGACGACTCTATGGCTTTGGCTTCATATTTTCCTTTTGATGCGCCAGCTGGTACGGAAGCAGTAAAAACTCCTTTTTCTGTTTCCACTTCTGCTTCTATTGTAAATTCACATCTGGAATTTAAAATTTCTCTGGCTCTTATTGATTTTATTTTCCCATTATTCATAAATTTTGGAGATATTTATGAGCAGATAATGCAGCCCTTGCGCCTTCTCCAGCAGCAATAATTATTTGTTTCCACTTGCCATTATTAACATCTCCCGCCGCAAAAATTCCGGGACAAGAAGTTTCACAACTTTCGAAATCAACTTTTATTTCATCTCTCTTGTTAAACTTACAAAGCCCCTTTAAAAAACCAGTTGCTGGGACTGAACCAATTTGTATAAAAACTCCATGAGTCGGCACCTGAAATGTCTTCCCAGTTTTTAAATCTTTATAAGTAGCTGAATAAACTGTTTTATTTCCTTCAATCTTTTTCATTTCTTTGTTCAAATGAACTTGAATCCTGCTCTCTTTTTTGACCTGCTTTTGTAA
>Ga0268276_1003648_pt1 | contig 11706 bp, 9 predicted proteins | sample saktaG_4_FD_190145 | JGI IMG/M metagenome (GOLD analysis project Ga0268276, IMG submission 190145) | Saline water microbial communities from Sakinaw Lake, British Columbia, Canada - sak_2010_1_5_45m | ecosystem: Environmental > Aquatic > Non-marine Saline and Alkaline > Saline ...
CACCCAGGTTAAACAGGTTCCACGGATTCTTTTTTGGCGCGGCCTCCTCAGTCGGGGTCGGCTGGGCTACCGTCTGGGCCTGCTTCTTCTCGCTCTTGAAGCTGAACGGATTCCAGCTCTTCTTCTCTCGGGCTACCTGCTTCGATTTTTTTTTAGTCAGATCCACGACAGGCGCGGCCTTCTTAGTCCCTTTCGCCTTCAACGCTTCTATCTTCGCTTGCGCTCTATTGATAAAGCTGCTCTCCGGATAGGAGTCTATCACGTCCTGGTAATATATTATGGCCGCCTGGGTCTTGCCCTGGGACTCATAGAACTCCGCTGCCCTGAAAGACTTCTCGGAAACCTTATCCTTCAGCCGCTTCATTGTAGTTTCCGCCTTCTGGGCCATCTCGGTGTCTTTATTCTTATAGACGAACTTCTCGAATGTCTTTATGGCGTTGTCGGTGGCTTCGGCATCGTAGGCGGGCCTCAGAGAAGCCTTATACGCGCACTGTGACTCCTGATACATCGCCCGGGTGGCAAATTTCGACTTTGGATAATCTTCAACGATCTTGTGGAACGCCTGGACAGCCTCTTCATAACGCTCGCTCTTCTTCAGCGCTTCACCCAGGTTGAACTGCGCCTCTTCGGCGAATTTACCGTACGGGGCGTTCTCAACAACCTTTTTGAATATCTCCACTGCGCGGTCAAGGGGGGCCATTATATCTGTGCCAAGTATCTTGGGGCCCGGTTTACTGAGATAGAGATTACCTATAGCGAATTCCCGCGCCAGTATCTCTTCGGTATTGGCTATGTGAGGAAAATTATCGATGGCCTTTTGGTAGTTCTGGTATGCGAGATAATACTTATTCATGTTCTCATAGCAGAGGCCCACATAGTATTGGGCCTTGGAGGCATATTCGGAAAATTCGTACTGCTTGGCGAGTTTTTCAAATTCTGTAGCGGCCCTTTGAAAGTCCTTGGCATTATAGAAACTCATGCCCCAATCGAACTGTTCTTTAGGGCTGTCTTTTACCGCGTACTTGGGGTTTGTGAATTTCTTGGTCTCAGGCGTCCATATCCAATAAGCACTGGCAACAGTCGACAGAGCCGATATGCTGATCAGGAAAAAAAGCGTTATAGTGAAGGCAAATCGCTTAATCATTTGAGGAGAGAATTATACCACGCGGGGCTTTGAAGGTCAAAGAAAAATGCCGGTAATTTATAGACTCGCGCCGTTCAAACGGCTTACGTAATCGGTAATAATGGACCTGTCTTCTTTTGAGATCTCCAGGAACTGATTACCGAGCTCATACTGCTCTCCGCTCGAGAGCTTGCGAATCCACGCCACTTTGGAGATGGCTTTTATCGGCCTCTGCACCGTCGGCAAAGTTATTTCCACAACGAGCCGGCAGGCGAGAGAAATGAACTCATTCGTCTTAAAGCGTATTCCGCCCTCACTGATATCTTTGGTGAGAGATCCCATCGGAACGGTTGCTGTCCTGATATTTTTGTAACGCAGAGGAAGATTTGACTCTATCCTCTGAAAGCGACGCCTTTCTGTTACATTATCAGTGCGCGTCTCCATCGTCTATTTCTACCTTTCATTTGTAGAACTGAAACAAAAAAGTATAATATATTATTTCCCGTTGACGCAAATATACCACACGATGTCTATTTTGTCAAGGTAAAGTATAAAAAAGCTAGTTCTTTTGGCAAAATGGCTCAATTTTAAAGCCATCCCCTTTTGTAAAAACGGTTACGGCCCCATTCACTTTTGTGTCGTAAGAAACTTTTTTCGGGCCGCGCATTCTATTTTTCCCGGGCCCGCGGCTGAATTTTTCTCCGGAACTTGTGACCAAAGCTTCGGCGGATACCAGATTAAAAAATTTGTCCGCCACTCTCTCCTTCCCCAATGACCCGCCATGATGCGGGACCTTCAGCAGATCGGAGCGCAGCAGGCCGTCGTATGAAAAAATGCGCTCCATAGCGTCACTCGAAATATCGCCGGTAAATATGGCGCCGAAATTCCTGTATTCAAGTTTTATCACTATCGAATCGTTGTTTGGGTCGGAAAAACTCTGCTCTTCGGGCGGGTTTAAAACATAAAGCCTGACTGCTCCGAAACCAGTTATCTCGTCTTTGTCCGCTATTACGAGCCGCCTGATCCCGCGCTTGTATATTATGCGCCTGTATTCATCGTAAAGCCGTCTATCCCCCTGCGGCGCTATCCCGTTATCCATGACGCATCCTATATTGAAATTTTTCAAAATATAGAGAACTCCGCCCATGTGGTCCTCGTGAAAATGCGTGACGACGAGCGCGTCAAGATAATGTATCGACCTGTTCCAGAGATAAGGCGCCACAACATTTTCGCCAGCGTCAAAACCCGCGCCTATGCCTCCGGAACCTCCGTCGATAAGCATACTCCTTTTATCCGGAAATTCGAGAAGAATAGAGTCGCCCTTGCCTACATCCAGAAAAGTTATTTTTAGAGTTGAGTCTTCCCTTCCGGCCAGTGCGCCGGGCCATACCATTAAGTTCACAGACAGCAAGACGTAGAGAAGCGTGTGCCTGTTGCGCGGCAAAAAGAATATCAGGAAGACCGTAACGTAATACAATATCATGAATAGAGCCGAAGGCGCCGGAACCCTGAAATAGGCCAGCGGTATATGTGAAAGCATGCTATTTACGGAGAAGGTCAATTTCATGAAGAAGGATAAGAGCGCGCCGGCATATCCGGCAAGAGCGACGAAACCCAAAAAAGAGATGGCCAGGAAAACGAACGATCCCGCGACTATTATGAATAGAGCGGGTATCATGATGAGGTTCGCGATGATCGCGCACGGCGATATTATGTTGAAGTACCTGGCCACTATAGGCAGCACCCCGATGACGGCCGCTATCGAAACCGATACGCTCTTCACGAGGTAATTATTCTTTATGCTGAACGCCTCCTCAATCTTTGGCGCGAACAACACTATAGACAAGACAGAAGCGAAGGATAACTGAAAGCTCGGGTTGAAGAGCTCTTTCGGGTTCCATAAAAGTATCAAAAATGCGGCTATGGCCAATGAGTTCAATATATTCGCATCCCTCATCATGATATAGCCAAGAGCGAATATCGTGAATATTATAGTCGCCCGTACCACTGGCGGATTCGAACCCGCAACAAATGAGTAGATTATAAGAATAGCCGCCGCGGAAATAAGCCTGAACTTCTTGGGGACCCTTAGCAGCCTGAAGATGAAGATAAATATGGCCGCCACAAGAGCCACGTGCAGGCCGCTTATCGCCAGGAGATGAACGGTGCCGGTCTTTACAAAATCGTCCTTTACCGCGCCCTCGAGCTCTTGCCTCTCTCCTATAAGTATCGCCTTGAGAAACCCGCTGTAAGGACTTACCACGCAGTCCTGTATGGAAGCCCTTATCTTGTGCCTTAAAAAATACGCCCATCTTTGTACTGGATTCGCAGGACCTTTTTTAATTGTATGTGCGGCCCGGGCTCCGTTCACCGTAAGAACGGCGTATACGTTCTTTAAGGCCAGATAGTTCGAATAGTCAAAAAGCCCGGGATTCTTCAGGCCGCCCGGGCGGGAGAGCTTGCCCGTAATGACTATGTCGTCACCGAAATCCGGGCCGGGGGTCTTCTCTTCGGCATACATCTCGGTTTTGACGATACCTTCGGTCTTCCGCCAGCCTTCGCCGGTATCGATGAGATCCGCCTTCAAGAGGAAGGATATCTTCTCTTTGCCATAAAAAGCTTTTTTAACGGCCGGGTCATCTGTCACTCTACCCTTAAGCGACACCTCGCCGCTGCCACGGGATATGAAATTCGATATGTGAGCGGCCGGCAGGATATTGTAATTTTGACAGTACGCCGCGCCAAAGAGGATGATCGCCAAGTAGAGCAGGATGTGCGAGATGATATTCTTCTTAAAGAATAGCGCGGCGAGAACGAGCAAAGTTGCGCTGAATATTATTGTCAAAACGATCTGGAAATTCAGGAGAGCGGCAAGATATATCCCGAGGATCAGGGATATGGCGCAATAAAGGACGGGGCGCTTCACTCTACAGATACCTCGTCTTTGATCTTTTCGAAGAGCTTCTCCCCGATACCCTTGACCTTCTTAAGCTCTTCCACGGACCCGAAGAGGCCCTTCTCGGACCTGTATGCGGATATTCTCCGGGCAAGCGACGGCCCTATGCCTTCAAGTCCGGCGAGAGCCTCGTCGTCCGCTTCATTTATGTTTACCTTAATGGGCGACTCTTTAGAGGGCTCGTAATCAAAACTCTTTATCTTTACATCGACTATTCTCTTATCTTTACTGCAGGTCTTTAGGGAGAGGCCTGTTAGCAGGGCGGCAAATAAAAAGATTATGATGAATTTTTCGGTATTCCTGAGATTGAACATAAGCCCTGAGCCCGCCGAAGGGGTTACCCCACGACGATATTGACCAGCTTTTTCGGGACTACGATAAAGTTCTTAACTATCTTGCCTTTCGTGATCTCTTTTATCTTAGGGTCCTCCATAACTTTTACCTTGAGCTCCGACTCTCCGATCGCGAAAGGGACTTCGACTTTGGACCTTAATTTGCCGTTCACCTGGACCACCATGGTAAGAACATCCGCGACTATCGCCGACCTGTCGTATTCGGGCCATTTCACCTTGAATATGCTGTTAGGTTTACACAAGTTTTGCCAAAGTTCCTCGGCTATATGCGGAACGAACGGCGAGAGCAGTATGACAATCGCTTCGACCGCTCCATCAAGGGCTTTCTGCTTTACGGCATCGTTGGCGCCTTCAACGGCTAGGAGATCGTACGTCTCATTTACCAGCTCCATTATAGAGCTTATGGCCGTATTGAAATGAAAACCTCCGTCTAGATCTTCGGTAACTTTTTTTATGGTGAGGTGCGTCTTGCGCCGCAGCGACAGCTCTTCTTTAGTAGGCTCTCTTTTTTGACTATCAACTTTCAACTTTGAACTATGAACTTTCTCTACCAGCCTCCATACCCTGCCCAAAAATCTATAAGAACCCTCAGCCCCTCGATCCGACCATTCCGCGTCCTTCTCCGGAGGGCCGATGAAGAGAGTATAGAGCCTTACCGTATCGGCGCCGTAATCGGCGATCAACTTATCGGGGCTGACGACGTTACCCTTGGACTTCGACATCTTCGCGCCATCCTTTATTATCATCCCCTGTGTGAAGAGGTTCTTGAAAGGCTCGTCAAACCCGGTCATCTTTATATCAAAGAGGAATTTTGTTATGAACCTCGAATACAAAAGGTGCAGTATCGCGTGTTCTACTCCGCCTATGTACTGGTCAACCGGAAGCCACCTGTTCACAAGCTCCGTATCGAAAGGCTTGTCCTTAAGACGCGGCGTTATATATCTGAGATAATACCAGCTGGAATCGACGAAGGTATCCATCGTGTCGGTCTCTCTCTTTGCCGGGCCGTGACACTTTGGACATTTTGTATTCACGAAGTCGTCCGAAAATTTCAACGGCGACTCACCCGTAGGCCTGAACTCGACGCTCTTAGGCAGAAGAACTGGCAGATCTTTTTCTGGGATGGCGACGATGCCGCATTGCGGACAATATACTATCGGTATGGGGGCTCCCCAATACCTTTGCCGCGAGATCAGCCAGTCCCTTAACTTATACTGGACGGACCTCTTTCCCATCTTCTTCTCTTCAAAATGATCGGCTATCTTTTCTACGGCTACTTCGGATCTTATCCCGTTGAATGCCTGGGAATTCACCATTACGCCTTCACTCACATACGCTTCTTTCATGGTGCCGGCGTCGAGAGCCCGGGCGGGGTCATCTATCACGACCTTTATGGGTAATTTATAGAGTTTGGCAAATTCAAAATCTCTCTGGTCATGGGCCGGGACCGCCATAATGGCGCCGGTGCCGTATTCCATGAGGATGTAATTGGAGACCCATATGGGTATCTTTTCGTTATTGACCGGGTTTATCACAAACCTGCCGGTGAATACGCCCTCCTTCGCCACCAGAGCGTCCGCCCTGGAGATCCTGCTCTCGGCGCGCATCTTCCGTATCGATTTGAGAGAGTTTTTTTCATCCTGTGACCCGGCTATCAGCTTCTCAACGAGGGGATGTTCGGGCGCCAGAGCTATGAACGTGGCACCGTAAATAGTATCGATCCTGGTGGTATAGCATTTCAATGTGTCTGACATGCCCTCGATCTTAAAGTCTATCTCCACACCCTCGCTCTTGCCTATCCAGTTCTTCTGCATGGCCTTAACGCGCTCGGGCCAGTGAGGCAAATTCTCAAGGTCACTCAATAATCTTTCGGCGTAATGCGTGATCTTGAAGAACCATTGTTCGAGATCTTTCTGCGCAACCTCGGAGTCACATCTTTCACATGCGCCGTCCACTACCTGCTCATTGGCGAGCACGGTTTTGCATGAAGGGCACCAGTTGACGAACGCTTTCTTCTTGTAGGCAAGGCCCTCTTCATAAAGTTTGGTGAATATCCATTGGGTCCATTTGTAATAGGCGGGCTCGCATGATATGACTTCCCTATCCCAGTCATATTCAACGCCCCACTGGGCAAGCTGGCGCTTCATCGTCTTTATGTTGTTCAGCGTAGACTCTTCGGGATGGACCCCGCTTTTTATGGCCGCGTTTTCGGCCGGGAGGCCGAATGCGTCAAAGCCCATGGGAGCGAGCACATTGAATCCGCGCATCATCTTATAACGCGCCACGACGTCGCCGATAATATAGTTCCTGCCGTGGCCCACATGAAGAGCCGCCGACGGATACGGGAACATCATCAGACAGTAGTATTTATCTTTATAATCGGCCGTATCCGCTTTGAAGAGGCCCTTGTCGCGCCAGAACTTCTGCCACTTGGGCTCTATTTTATCAAACGGATATGATCTTTCGTCCTGCGTCGTCATCTTATCCTTTTATGAATCCTCTTACTATTTTGAGATTCATCTTATCGTCTTTATCCGTCTTCTTTGGCGTCTCCATTATGAATGCCGCGTCTTTCAATCCGGGATGATTTATTATTCGCTTCATGGCCGCCGGGCCTATATTGCCCTTACCTATATGCTGGTGCCTGTCGACGTGAGAGCCCAGCTCAGAGAGGCTGTCATTGAAATGGACTACCTTGATCTTATCCAGCCCTATCAATTTATCGAACTTATTTAATGTCTTTTGCAGCCCCGCCTTCGTCTTGATATCGTAGCCCGATTCGAACGTATGGGCCGTATCGAGACAGACGCCTACCCTTTCGGGGCGGTCCAGCTCGTCTATTATGCTCTTGATATGCTCAAATTTATATCCTATGCATGAGCCGGAGCCGGCCGTATTCTCCAAAAGTATCATCGTCTTGGGCCTGGTCTTATTGATGATCTGGTTTAAGGCGGCGCTGAATCTTTTTATCCCCTTATCCTCACCGGTTCCGACGTGGCTGCCGAGATGCGTGACGACATACTCCACGCCCAGTACATCGGCTCTCGAGATATCCTCCATATAAGCTACTATCGACTTCCTGTAGAGGCCATCTATCGGGGTGGCGAGATTTATTATGTAGGGTATGTGCACCGCTACGGGAGCGATGTCGTAATCGTCTTTTAGCTTCTTAAAATTCGCTATATCGGACGGATCGAACTCCGCCGCCTGCCAGAGCCTGGGATTGCGGCTGAAGATCTGCATCGTGTTGCAGCCAAGGGCCCTCGCCCTCTCGAGCGACTCCCAGATCTTGCCGGCTATAGAGACATGGACTCCTATTCGACGCATAGATAGTTCCTGCGAAAAAGACTGGTGCTGGAGGAGGGAGTTGAACCCTCACAAGCTTACGCTTATCGGTTTTTGAGACCGACGTGTATGCCATTCCACCACTCCAGCAAATAATTTCATTAAGGCCGTGCCATGTACCCGAGCGATGGCTATCTCTAGTTTTCGCGAGTGGTACATGGTGGAGCTGACGAGAATCGAACTCGTGACCTCACAATGCCATTGTGATGTGATACCTCTTCACTACAGCCCCACTTCAATCTATTTCGACGGTTCATCAAAGATTCCGATCGATCTGAACTTGGCATACCGCATCTCTACAAGCTTTGACTTCGAAATTTTCTTCAACGCTTCAAGATCTCTTATGATGGCCGTCTTTATATTATTGGCGGCCTCTTGTGCGTTTCTATGAGCTCCGCCCAGAGGCTCTTTTATTACACCGTCTATGATGCCCATGTCAAAAAGGTCTTTTGCAGTCAGCTTCAGCGCCTTGGCCGCGTCAGGCGAACGCGATCTCTCTTTCCACAGTATCGCGGCACATCCTTCCGGAGATATCACGGAGTAATAGCCATTCTCCAGGACATATATCCTGTCGCCCACGCCTATCCCGAGGGCGCCGCCCGATCCGCCTTCGCCGATAACGAATATTATTATAGGTGTCTGCAGAGTCGCCATCTCTCTTAAATTATAGGCTATGGCCTCCGCCTGGCCCCTCTCCTCTGCGCCTATCCCCGGATAGGCTCCGGGAGTATCTATAAACGTGACTATAGGTATCGAAAACTTTTCAGCTATACTCATAAGCCTCATAGCTTTTCTGTATCCTTCCGGATGTGGGCTTCCGAAATTTCTGATGAGATTCTCTTTTGTGTCTCTCCCCTTCTGGTGGCCCATGACCATGATCTTTTCGCCGTCTATAGTCGCCAGCCCGCCGATTATTGACTTGTCGTCCGCGAAATGCCTGTCGCCATGGATCTCGACAAAATCGGTCATGAGCATCTCTATATAATCTAAAGTGTAGGGCCTTCTCGGGTGCCGGGCAAGCTGCACCCTCTGCCACGGGGTGAGATTCTCATAGACCTCTTTTTTTATCTGGGAAAGCTTCGCTTCGAGCTTCTTCACTTCGCCGGACATGTTGAGGTCTTCGCGCGTGGTGAAGCCCTTAAGCTCTTCTATCTTTCTCTCCAGCTCTATGATGGGCTTTTCGAAATCGAGCCCCGGAATATGAGTGGCCAAAAGATCTCCAAATTTATTTCATAAATTTGGCCCTGATCCGCCGAAGGCGGAGAAGGACCTCTCATCTTAATCGACTATTACAACTTCTGAACCTTGCGGAACCAACGCGTACAGTTCTTCGACTTCGGCATTCCTCATCCTTATGCAGCCGGAGGTGGCCTGGCTGCCTATTGATTCGGGTTCGGTCGTACCGTGTATGCCGTAGCCTTGAACCGACAAGCCGAGCCATCTGGAGCCGAGGATATTCTTGGGACTATCAGGGGGTATCACGCCGGCGGCGGTATACCATGGAGGGTTGACGATCTTATTGATTATCTTGAAACTGCCGACCGGGGTACAATTATTTATCCCGGTGGCGACTTTGTAGGTCTTTACTATTCCATCCCCGGACTTCAGGGTGAGTATATTCATCGACTTATCTATCACTATACTCATCTTTTCGTTATGTATCTTGAGCTTCCTGCCCAGCGGCACAATCGCGGCATTCTTTAGACCGTTGGATCTCATTATAAGATCCTGGGTGGTGGAAAACTTATTCGCTATCTTGGAAAGAGTATCGCCCTTCTGGACTTCATACGATACGGAGTCGGGCGTAGGTATGGCAGAGGCCATGATCAGGATATTCATGTCCTCTAGGGTTCTCTGGACTTTCTCGGTATTTGCCGAGCCCGGGAACTTTTCCAAAATCTTACGGTAGGTATCCTTGGCCGATAAGAGATCTCCCGACTGCGCGTATTTTGAAGCGACATTGAAGAGCTCCGCTTCTTCTTTTGACGCGTCCGCCGCTTTCATGGCACCGGCGACCTGCGGCGCCCCGGACCTCTTCATTATGATCGCCCTAGAGACGACCAACAATATGACCGATAAAGCTAATATTGAGGCTATGGCTAAAAGCACCTTCTTATTCAATTATTTACTCCTTACCTGTACAAGAGCAGGGAAACGACTATGCCCAACGCTATGCCCGCAAATACCTCTATTGGGGTATGCCCCAGGAACTCCTTCAGCTGCTTGTCGTCCAGCCTCTTCTTCCAGTATATATCGTCGAGCATCTTATTCAAAACCCTGGCCATCTTGCCCGTGGAGAATCTTACGCCCTGAGAGTCAAAAAGGACCACCAGGGTGAATACGAGCGTTACTGCGAAGAGAGCCGAATCGAAACCGTAGGAGACTCCTATTGAAGTGGAAAGCGCGGATACCCCCGCCGCATGGGAACTGGGCATGCCTCCGGTGCCGATAAACCAACGGAAGTTGAAACGCTTCTCCCTGAATACGCCTAGGACCACCTTGATCGACTGAGCTATTACCCAGGCAGCAACGGTGGTGCCAAATATATAGTTCTTGCTGAACTCTGCCAGGTCTATGTAGAACATAATGGAATGCTATTATATAATAACATTTAGCATTTGACAAATGGTATCTTCCGTGTAGAATTGTTACTATGAAGATGGTTATAATCTTTATTGCAGTGGTTTCGTTGCTGTCAGCGTGTTCGCTTAGTACTTCGGACATCCGCCTGACAGACGCAAAAACGGCTATGGCGGTAGATGAAAACCTCATGCCCGTGAAGGTCACCGATCTCTTCCCCAAAGGCACATCCAGGGTCTCCTGCTGGATTAAGTGGCGGGATGCCAGGATAAACGTTCAGGTGCTGGCGAGCTGGCATTACATAACAGACGATATTCATATACTTGACTATTCTTTCAATATCCCCAAAAAAGAGGGCTCCGGAAGCGTTGCCCTGGCCATGCCTGATGGCAGAAGCCTGCCCTCAGGATCCTATAAGGTGGACCTCTCCTGCGAATCCCGGAAGCTTAAATCCCTGAAATTTATTATTGAATAAAATTGGCATGTGCACCATCGAATGCATCCGGCCTTATTATCCTGGTCGAGGAGAGCGTAGCCATGGTGCCCGCAAACCCTGCCGGCCCGGGTAGTTCCGCGGCTGCTATAGCGTTCCTGAATCTATCCGGCGTTACCAAAACTGAAAAGGTCTGTATAACGTACATGCCTGCAAAGTTGGCGCTCATTGGCATAACCGTTAGCATTTCGACTTTGGTAAAAGTATCAACTCTGGCTATGGCCGGCATAGCGATCATCATCCTGACCTCTACGAAGGACTGCATGGGAAGAATCGGGGCTACCATGGTGGGCACAGGAGTATAAGGAGCCGGCATTGCTGGCGCACTAACCGTAGGCGCAGCAACCATAATCACTCCTCCTCCGGGCGTCATCATCATCATGCCCCCCATACTGCCGGTCGATAAGAACGGATTAAGATAGAGCTGATCTAGCGCTTGCATAGGTATGTTCTGGCCTCTTGGCTCAGGCGTGGGTTTACCTGTTATATTGGCGGTGACGTATGTGGGCTGGGAGAAGGCGTAGTTACCCTTATCGCCGCCGTTCAGAGCAAGGCCGAGTATTTCAATAGTCTTTCCCGTGCCCACGTTCGCATCTGCAAACTTTGCCGAGAAGCCCGAGCTTTCTATAAGAGAGAGATTATCTCCGGCGATCATCCTTTCGATGCTTGCGCCGGTGATATTGATTGTCGCGTCAGTTGTGCCGTCATATACTTTATTTTCAGCCGTGATACCCAATGCCGTAGTGGCTCTAGCCGTGATGTTTGCCGTCTTGGTCCCCGTAATCAGGGTATAGTTTGTAGCCTTGCCGCCTGTGCCGTCGGCCAGGGCTAGTGAGCCAACCGTGACATCCTTATT
>Ga0268276_1003657_pt1 | contig 11689 bp, 12 predicted proteins | sample saktaG_4_FD_190145 | JGI IMG/M metagenome (GOLD analysis project Ga0268276, IMG submission 190145) | Saline water microbial communities from Sakinaw Lake, British Columbia, Canada - sak_2010_1_5_45m | ecosystem: Environmental > Aquatic > Non-marine Saline and Alkaline > Saline ...
GATCACTATTGAAGATATGTCTAATTCACTGCCGGAAAGCGACTTAAGCTCAATAGTAGCATCGGCATGTCCTACCGACATGATGATCGTCTTGGCCGAACCGCTTTGATCGATTATCCTAAAGCCATCTATCCCTAAAACGATCCGCCCTTTCCATGCAAGCGAAAGATGATCCATCTCGACCGTATTGCCGACTATTTTTGAGACACTCCCGGCGATCGCGTCTTTATACGCGTTTATATCGAATGTAGCGATAAATATCCAGATGCCCGCTAAAACGATAATTACTATGACCGCTAAGCCGATGAGTATCTTCTTTAACATGGTATCGACCTCCTACTGTTTCTTCTTTAAAGTATTGATGCCTTTTACCACAAGGAATATGCAGAATGCCACGATCATGAAATCGATGACCACGTTTATGAACTGCCCGTAATTGATAGACACCGCGGGAACCGGTGGGACATCTAAGGTCGCCGCTTTAAGCACTATCTTAAGGTTCTTAAAATCCACGCCACCTATCAGCATTCCAAGCGGCGGCATGATTATGTCATTCACCAGGGAACTTATGATCTTACCGAAAGAAGCCCCTATTATGATACCCACCGCCATATCCACCGCATCGCCTTTTACGGCAAATTCCTTAAACTCTTTTACTATCGACATGACCCGCCTCCTTTTTTTAAAAGGGGTCTGACCCCTTTTACCTTTTAACTTTTAAGAACCGTTCTTCGCGAAATTCTCTATTACGCCGCTTGCGGCCAGGATCTCTTTTATCGTATCTCGGATCTTTAGAAAAGCAATTACAACTTGAGGGTCAAAAAATATACCGGCATTCCGTTCTATTTCCGTTAACCCGGCATCAAAGCTCTGCGCGACCTTGTAACATCTTTCGGATACAAAAGCGTCAAAATGGTCCGCGACCGCCACGATCCTGCCGTAAAGAGGTATATCTTCCCCTTTAAGGCCTTTCGGATATCCTGTACCGTCGTATTTTTCATGATGCGACAGGGCTATATCCGCGGCGGCTTTGATCATAGGCGAGGCAGACCCCTCAAATATACTGCTTCCTATCGCCGTGTGCTTCTCCATCTCCTTGCGCTCTTCCGGCGTAAAAGCCGTGATTTTTTCAAGGATCCTGTCTGGGATTCCGACCTTGCCTATGTCGTGCATCATACTGGCGTAGCGCAGAATCAATACTTCGCTTTCGGGAAGCCGCATGGATCTGGCTATGGCCGTGGAATAATCGCTCACCCTTCTGATGTGCCCTCCAATACCGGGGTCCTTATATTCCGCCGTTATGGCGAGCCTGAGAAACATGTCCTCGTAGGCCTCCACTATCTCCCCGTGAGCCTCTTTCAGTTTTTCGTAAGCGTGCTTCAAGTCCGGTTTTGATCTTCTATTCGCTTCGCCCATGTATTATATATCCTTTATTAATAGAGACTCGACTCTTCTTTAGAAACTATCTTTCCGTCTTTCAAATAAACTATCTTATCCGCTTGAGACCCAAGCTTGGGATTATGGGTGGCCAGGATTATCGTCAAACCTTCATCCTTATTTATATTCTTGAATATATCGAATATCTCTTGAGAGCTCCTGGTGTCCAGATTCCCGGTAGGTTCATCGGCAATAAGAAATTTCGGAGATACTGCCAGGGCTCTTGCTATGGCCACACGCTGTCTCTCTCCGCCGGACATCTCTTTGGGCAGATGATCTATGCGATGACCAAGCCCGACCTTTTCAAAAAGTTTTATAAGTTTATTTCTATCCTGCGGACGCCTCGCGAAATAGAGGGAAAGTTCCACATTCTCGATCGCGGTCAAGCTGGGTATCAGCAGAAAATCCTGAAATATAAACCCTATTTGACCGCGTCGCAAATCAACCAGGCCGCTCTCTTTTACGTTAGATACGTCTTTGCCGAATACTTCCAGTGCGCCTGACGAAATATTATCGAGGCATCCTATAAGATCCAGTAAGGTGGTCTTGCCGGATCCGGATGGGCCCATGAGCGCGATAAAATCGCCGTCTTTTATATCTATATCTATCCCATTAACGGCGTACACCTCTTCAATGCCGCGTATGTAGACCTTCTTCAATCCGGATGCTCTTATCACAGTATTCTTCATGGGCTATTCCCCCTTCCGAATAGCTTCTATGGGCTTCATAGATGCCGCCCTGAATGCCGGATATATGCCCGCGACGAGCCCCATAATAAGAGCCCCAAAAAATGAAAGCATCAGTATCTGCGGCGTGATAACTATCAGATGGCCCTTTGGCGCATACGGCAGGACCGATTTCAATATGTATTCTATCGTTTTGCCTCCGGCAAGCGCGATCATATTTCCGAGTAAACCCCCGAAGATGCAGATGAAAGTCGTCTCCACCCATATTATCTTAAATATATCCATCCGCGAAGCCCCTATGGCCTTCATAACGCCTATCTCGCTGGTTCGCTCAAAGACGGACATCAATATCGTATTTACCACGCCGATCACAGCTATGATAATGGCTATCATCGCGACCGAGTTCGTCATCGCCTTCGCGGACGCGACGAGATTAAGGATCGTCCCTTTGACCTGAGCGAGGCTTATGACCTGTATGCCCGGAACATTATACAGGTCTTCCTCAAATTTTGACAACTCTCTCATGTCTTTCATCTTTATACCAATGCCGGTAAGTTTTCCCGGAAGTTCGAATATCCTTTGGAGGGTTTTTAGAGGTAAAAATATTATCCCGTCATCCTGCGTTCCGTTCCTATCGAAAATCCCGACTACGGTAAGTGGCTCATCTTTACCTGGTATCAATATTTTATCACCGGGAGCGCGCTGTTCATATTCGGCAACTTCGTATCCCATTATGACCTCATCCGCGTCATCGCCGGAAAACCACTCCCCAAGTTTAAACTTAGTCCATGGCTTAAGATTTATATACGACTTTTCGATGCCCATATACAGCGATACGCCGCCCCGGCCTTCCTGTCTCGCGGAGTCGTAAGCCGTCGCGACGAGCTGGGGGGTTATCTTATCTATCCGCGGATCACCGACTATTTTCTGATATACCACGTCTTCCATATAGCGCAATCCGCCGCCACCCTGAAGCATGAGCGTCGCGGCTTCATACGGACAGCCTTTTGCCGTTACTAGAAGCTGATATCCCATCTTGTCAATATCCGAGTTAAGCGACCTTTGATATCCCGTGTCAAAACCCCACAAACTCACAAGGACCGCTATAGCTATCGCCACGCCGCCGATCGTCAATATGGTGCGGACTTTCTTCCGTGTCAGATTCTTAAGGGCTACAGAGAAGAGGTTCATAGTATCTCGACGGCTTTCCCGGTAAGAGTCAATTTTCCTCCCTCGACGGATACCGTCCCTTCGACGACAGCGCTTCTGCCGACCTTCTGCGGGATGGCAAATCCGTAAGGCTGTATGTCGGTGTATATCACATACACGCCTTCCTTAAGATTAAACCAGCATCCGGTATTGCATTCGATATCTATCTTCCCCTTTACCGTTACCGTCTTTCCCGTGAACTGCTCCGGGTGCAGGACAATATCTCCTATAGGAGTTATATTTCTGCTGGAAATACGCTCGCCATACGTCTCGACGCGCCCGCATCCGGAATAAAAGGCCACGCACGTGATAATAACGATAACAGTGAAAATATTCCGTATCTTCATGACTTTCCTTCTCCTTTATAGCTGCTTTCATATTTTTTATTCAAAATAAACGTATCGAGCAAAATAAGGTTCTTCTTTGTGCCCCTGATCGTCGATTTAAAATCCTTACCGCTCTTTGCGGATGGGTCTTTTATGGCAGCCACTTTGCCACTAGGGTCATCGGACCGGTAAAAATCGGCCAGTGTAAGCCCGATAAAACTGTCCGTAAAAGACTTATTTCTAAACTTAGAAGATTCCGGAGAAGATATTTTCTGATAATAATAGGCGACGATCTTGCCGCCAGGATCGGTAGCGAGTATTATCTGCATCGAGCCATAGACGCCTTTCTGGTTCACCCCGTGCACGTACCCTATAACGTCTTTTCCTTTAAGTACGGTGTAATACGAGTATGGGACATCCAGGCTTTCATAGAGCGGATCGAAGACATCTTTAAGTTTATCCTCCACCTCTTTTTTAAGCTTCTCTCCGCCTGCTTCCTTTACGGTAAAATACGATGTCTTGTAACCGGTCGATTGGGGAAATATCTTTTTAACATCCCTGTCCGGATCGGTGAGTTCGCAGCCTATCGCGGCAAAAGAAACGCCGCAGAAAAAATTTACCGCAAAGATAGCCATCATCAGCACGGCGGATTTTTTTATCATATTATCTCCCGTAGTAATAGAATTGCAGCAGAAACTCCGTGTCCCTCGGCTGCTGATACTGATTAAGGTCCTGCACGAATGCCGCGCGAAGCGTGATCGTCTGCGTCAATTTATACGTAAGCCCCAGGCTTAGCGTCGAGTCATCCGTCCGGCTTTTACGCAGGTCATTGACGAACGATTTAAACTGCGCGTCGAATTCCCAATTTTGGCTCATAGGCGGCGTATAGTCGGCTTCTAATAGGTATCCTATGACCGGGGCATTATCATTGGAACCAAAATCGGCTTCTGCCTTAAAAACAAATGAATTCCAGTCATACAGGCAATCGAAACCTATACGCTGTTTCTGTGTCGCTTCATTAGAAAGAAGGTGATTCTTCGGGAACGTCGACATGCCTTCCGTATCGAGCACATTGCCGCAGAGGGCAGAAACGCCGTATCGGAAGTCATTGCCGGCGGGCGTCCCGACGCGGGCCGAAAACAAATAACTTGAATCGATCCTGCGTATGCTCATGCCGGAGCCGAGCTGCAGAGCCACCCAGTAATCGAGCTTCGGCAGGGACCCTCTAAGCTCTACGCCCCAGTCTTTCGTATAGCCGACGTTTTGCATCGTCAGCAGTTGAAGTATGGTGCTGTGGACATCGACTATCTGTTCGAGTCCGAAAGCCGGCTCGAAATGCCCGGCCTTCAGCTTAACCTCGCTAGTTATCCTGTATTCCGCCCATGCGTTATGTATCTCGCAAGACATCGCTTCGCTGAATCTTTCGTTCGCGTTATACGCGCCGCGGACCTGCAGGTTAGTTGTCAGATAATCGCCGTATTCGCTGGAAAATTTTCCGTAATGTTCAAAGCCGACGGAGTTTGACAGTTCTCCGGTCTCACCCACCCAGCCTTTTTGCCTGGAATACCCTCCGATGAGATTAAGTTCTTTGTAGAACAAAACCTCGCTGGCGATCGCCATGGAAATAAACATCTGGGATATAAATAATACCGCTATAAGTAATATCGCTATTTTACGATTCATCATCCTGTTTATCGCCCAGTCACCGGACGGGACGGCCGCGTGGTCCTGAAGAGTTCCGGAGCCTCGGCGCCCATGCTGTAAGTAACGCTAAATACAACGGCTTGCCGCGAATATCCGTTTGAATTGGCATCCACGAATGCCCGGAATGTCTCCCCGTGGAGAGACGCCGTCCAATTTGAAGAGATCCGATAGTTAAGCGACCCCCCGAAAAAATATGTGGGGTGGTAGGCTTTTGGCGTCTGATATTCGTATCCGCCCGATCCCTGCCCCTCGACAAAGAGTTTATCGGTCAGATCGAAACTTATATAGCCGCCTCCGGAATGAGAATCCTCTTTTTTAGGGTTAAAATATCCGGAGTTCATTATTTTGCCCCACCCAGAATAATAGTAATTGTAGTAGGCTTTCATGTAGGGCTTTTGACATAGCCTATATTCCGCCTTTACGAAGACGGTATTTTGAGTATTGCCGTCCGAATATAGCCCGCGCTTAAAACTGGCGGACGCGAAAAAGAACCGGTCCGGCTTAAAATCAAACGATGCCCCGCCGCTATTAACTATTATCTTGTTATATATAGAGCCCACATCGTCAAAAGTCCCTCTGTTGTAACTAAGATCAAAACGCCATACATCATCCGGTCTTATAGTCAACCAGGTATCGGTGGTAAACGCGCTGTAATCTATATGTCCGAAATTACTCCCGTACAGATACGAATTCATCTCGATCTGGTCGCTGAATTTGCGCTTAATGCCGACTCCGCCGACATTTATCTTAGAAGCGCCCATACTCTTTTGCCTGGATTTTCTCCATTCATAGATGCCTTCCACCATAGTCAAGGCGTCCGGATACATCCCCATCCTCTGGCCGGTGCCTTGTACAGAAAGTTTGTTCTTATCCTCCCAATACCAGTTATAATTTACAGCGTACGGAGAGCGCGCGTTCTCTACATCTATAAAAAGATTCCTGGCCGCTTCCCTGCCGGGGCAATGGCTATCACGCGCTTAACGACCTCGAGCGTCTTCGCTTCATTGCCGTCCCAATGATAGGCATATGCCAGGCCTTCAATAGCCTCCGCGTCATCCGGATGATCTCTTAATATGGCGTTATATTTCGCGACGGCTTTCCTATGATACCCTCCCCAGACCATCACCCTGGCCTCGCCCAATCTGGCTTTCAGGTTGCCAGGATCTATATTGAGCACACGCTTGTAGAGCCTTTGCGACTCTTCCAGTTTGTCCATCCAACTCAATACCTCGGCCTTTGCGATAAGCGCCTGTACAAAATTCGGGTCTTTCTTCAACACATCATCATAACGCTTTATAGCCTCGACATGCTTGTCGTTCCACGCCAACGCCTCAGCCAACCCGATCTCGGCCGTAATATTCCCCGGGTCTTTTCTTAAAACCTCTTCATATGTCTCGATAGACTTCGATAGGTTCTTATTCCATTTATACTGGTCGCCGAGTTCCTTCAGTATATCTTGAGCCCTCTCCGGATACTTTGTCCGCACCTCCTCGAAGAGACGTATAGCTTCGCTATGCATATCCGCGTAAGTGTAGACCCTGGCCCATTCTATGACGAGGCCCGGATCTTTCCTGAGCTCATCGCTTATTTTGGAGTAATCCTCGAGGGCGGCGGCGTATGATCTTTCCTCGACGAGTTTCCGGGCGCTTGCGAGCGTTCGGTCCGAATCTTCCGATCCGAAAACCGGCGCCGACAGCGCAAAATAGCACGTGACCACGATCGCCAATGCCACGCTTATCTTTTTCATATCACCTATCTTTTCGTAACGACCCAGTCCCGTTTCTTAAAAAGCTCATCCCTTATCGCCACTACCTGGATGGTATTTTTAAACAATGTGTAAGGAAATGACATAAGCGCGTAATATAAAAATCGCAACACCGGCGCGCGAGGCCTAGAGGAGTTTTTAAAAGCGACCAGGGCCTCGAACGGCCCGCTCAACATGGTAAAAAATATCGAAAACCAAATATAACTATTCATTGGAAAGGCTATTTTCCCTTTATACGCCCAGTACGCAAAAACGATCGGCCATAAGAAATGGCTGACTATATCGTAGAATACACGCCAAAGAAGAAGTGTGGTCCACATGAATTTCTGGAACACATTAAGGAAACGCGTCTTCCATATCGGGATCTGGTATTTGACCGAACACTGGAACCATCCTTGAGCCCAACGCTTCCTCTGGAACCAAAGCCCGGAAACGGTTTCTGGAGCAAGCTCGCGCGAGATGATATCGCGGTCATGAAAGAAACGTTTTCCGGAAAGGGTCGCTCTTAAAGTAGCGTCTATGTCTTCGGTAAGCCGGTCCTCGTCGAATCTGACCGCTTTAATAACCGACGCCTTCCAATATCCGTTCGTCCCTCCGAAAATCGTACTGTCGAATACCTTCGATTTCGCGTAATGGCTTACGCCGTAAATAGCCTCGAACTCGACCTCGACGAGAGCCGAGACCATACTCGCGCCGCCGTTACGTATCTTGCAACGTCCCTGGACTACGTCATATCCGTTATCGAGCCACCTCCAGGCGCGCTTTAAGCAATCCTCCGATACAACGTGATCTGCGTCCAACAACACGATCACTTCGCCGGAAGCCGAATCGAGCACGTAATTCAAGTTTTCGCTTTTACTCTTTGAACCGTAGGCGTTAGCCAATATAAGCTCGGGCCACTTATATACAAGCTCTTTAAGGCGGATCTCTATCGGCTCCATATGTGGCGTATTGTAGGCCACTATGACTTCAATGCCGCCTTTAGGCCGTTCAACATTTTTCAGTATATTTAAAAGCGTCTCCTCTATGACTTCCGTCTCATTGGGAAGATAAGCGCTGACGATAAAAGTCGTCCGCGGGATGGGCTCTAGCGTGACTATTTCGGGATGTATCCGGGCGCTGGACCCGAACGCGCTGAACGAATACAGATAGGATATCCCGGCCTGAAATACAAATAGGGATACCACAAAATAGTATCCGACTTTAAGAACTATGGGCCAATGCGGAGCGATCAGATAAAATATATAAGTAGGAAGGAATAAAAATAATATCAGGAACTCGAATATCTTAAATAATTCGCCGTATCTTATTTTTCCGGTCATACTTTACCCGCCAAGTAGCGACAATATCTCCTGGGACAGGGCTATGTGTCGGCCTTCTTCCCCGGCCATCTCCGAAAATTTATCTTTAAGCCCCTTATCTTTGACATTATTCGCAAGATCTATATAAACATCCATCGCCATCTTATCAATAGCCAAGAGCTGACGAACTCTCTCTTTCAGAGTGTATGTATCGATCGCTTTACTTGAGGCCATTTTTTATCTCCAGGACCATCTTCTTATGCCTAATCGAATCCTCTTTTATTCCGAGAAGTATGCCGCGGATCTTCTCACGGACATCCGGAGGCAGTTTCGGGTCGAGAGCTTCTGGATGGCACAGGTCTACCAGCATTCCCACCATCGTCTCTTCCATCTCATACGTTCTATCCAGCCGGTCCGATAGTTCCGTCTTATCCATACTGATCCTCTTAATTGGCCTTAGCGTCTTTGACCGGCTCCTTTGATTCGACTGCGAGCGGCTTATCTACCTCCATCGCTACCACCCGCCACTCGGTGCCGTATAATCCCACTGTATCCCAGACGGCCACTTTTTTTACGAGAGTCTTATCCTCAAGCCCGCCGGCGTAAAAATCGTAAGATCCCGCGCCGTTATAGGAAAGCGCGACGGTCCTTGCGAATGATATCAGATCATCAAAGGACTTGTAGAGAGGATCTGTGAATATATTTTTCCCGATCTGAGTCGGATCCGGGTCGTATATGAGAAGACCGTTCGGCTGTATCATCCACACCTTGCATGGTTTGCCATCCGCAAGAGGCTTCAGAAATACTTCGTGCTGTATAAGCATCCTGACGCCGCCTAAAAGTTCGCCCTTGTCCGAAAATATCGGATACCCGACGCTTACCGCATTGGTGCCTTCTTCGGAAGTATAGACGCTCGACAATACAGGCTTCTTATTCTTTAAAAGATCTATTACGTACGGTATGCCGGACCTGTCTGTATCCTCATATTTCCGGAATTCCTCAGGTTCCACAGTGACTTTCATTCCATCCGCGTTTAATATCGAACAATCAATGACGTACGGACGGAATTTTCTCAGTCCGTTCAATATCTTTCGAGCTTCGTCAGATTTAAAATCCAAAACCGCAAGATCTTTCGCCGCGGCCTTAAGATCTTTGTCTATTTCCAATAATGTAGAATTAATATCCTTCTTAACCTGCCTTAAGACAGGCATCAAATCGCTCATCTCTACGCAAAAAGAATCCGCGGCGATGAAGATCGCTGCGGCCATGATAAATACGACGAATCTTTTCATGCTTACCTCCATTTTTTAGCGGTTTGCCTGTTACTATTTAGGAATCGTCAAAAGGTAGTATATCACAAGGAGGGTGCGGTGAATAGAATATTTTAACCTTCATCGTAATGTAAAACGTAAAAACCGCGTCGGTTACATGTCGCTTTACGTGTAACCCTTCGACAAGCTCAGGGTTTATGGTGAGCGAAGTCGAACCATAACAACCGACGCGGTTACGAAGTACGGTAGCATGTAGTAAGGTTAGAAGCTGTATTTCGCGTTCACGTATCCGTAATGGCCGTAGAAGTCTTCTTTGAGCTCGAAGTCGTAGTTTGCGGCGCAGGTCCAATTCTTCTTCGTGAACATCGTGAGCTTCGCGCCGAAGTCCCAGCTTGACTGGGCGGGCGTGAAACCGTTCGTAGCGAATGAGCCGCCACCGCCATTGAATGTCGACGTGTTGGCCTGGGCATCTCCTATCCAGTCATAGAGCCACTTGAATCTGAGCTCGGGGACGAGCTTGCCGTATTTGGTATCAAGCGGATAGTCGAGCTTTATGCCGAAGCCTGACTGGGCGATGTCGTAGTTCTGGGCTTTAACTGTGAGGTTCATGGCGTTAGCGCCGGTCTCGGTGTATTTATCCAGATACAGGTGCTGGTACTGGAATGAGACTACGGGGGTGAGGTTAAGATTGAACTTCTGCTTAAGGTCTTTCTTCGAATTGAATGTGTATCCGCCTTCGATGTATGCGGCGTACTGCTGGCCATTGTAGTCGGCTAAGGCTGTGCGGTTTATGGCGCCGACTGCGACCTGACGGGATGCGTCGTAGGTGTTAAAAGCGAATGAGCCGGAGAGGTCTATGTAGTAGGCGTCTTTAGCGTATTCGCCGTATATCGTCCACTGGTAAGAATTGATATCGCTGCGGTTAGAGTTATCCTTACCGCGAACATAGTCCTGAGCGAAGCCGAAGCAGGTGCCAATTCTTATAAGATCGATTATAGGCAAATCGAATCCTAACGCAGTGCCCCAGATGTTGGCATTGTAACCCTGTGAGGATTGACGGGGATCCTGGTGTAAGTAACTGCCGAAGGCTTGAGCCCATACGTCTACGCCTTTTAGCATCTCGGTGCCTGAGGATACGCCAGTGGAGCCGTTAGTCTCCCCGCGTAGAGATTCCTGACGGCCTAAGACGGCATCGGTCAATTGATCCAAAGTAGCCTGTGTGACCTGTAACGCCGCACCATCGGTGTCGGGCTCCATGGAGTTTAGGGCAGAGTCTGTTTGGGAGTTATTTAAACCATTGAGAGTATTGAGCACGGTAGTCATATCACTCGTGGGGCTCGTGACGTTATCGAGGACATTGCCGATGGCGGATTCGTTTGAGTTTGCGGCGACTGACGAGAAGCCGGTCGAAGAGCGGTTAGCGGTGATGATAAGGTCGCCGCTTGAGGCAGCGCCTGAGAACGCAACCCGAGAATTGTTTGATGTGATCGTTCCAGGACGATTTACGCCAGCGCCTCCGCCATCTATAATGGTGAACGTGGCGCCTGTGGGAATATATAAATCTGTAGGCACAGTTACCGCGACTGAACTTGTAAGAGAAACGGTTCCGGCGGCTGAATATATGACTTTTCCCGCGGCTGAGGCGCTTGACACAGTAACATTAAGCGCTGAATCATTGGACTGAATATATGAGCCGGTTATTGTCAGCGTATCGGTCCCGACATCGAGAGCGGCTCCGCCTGCTACTGTAAGGGCTCCTGCCATTGTACGGGTGCCGCTTGAAGCCAGGGTGCCTGCGCTTACCGTAGTAAGGCCTGTGTGATTACTTGCGCCCGATAGTTTGAGAGTGCCGGGGCCGGTTTTAGTAAGAGCTCCTGTCGTCGAAGCTGAAGAACCGGATATCGTCAGAGTGGTAGCGGCGTTGGACACTTCGATCGTGCCGGTACCCCCCGCACCGATGGTGAAACCACGGTCCGTACCGGCCGTGGCA
>Ga0268276_1003659_pt1 | contig 11685 bp, 17 predicted proteins | sample saktaG_4_FD_190145 | JGI IMG/M metagenome (GOLD analysis project Ga0268276, IMG submission 190145) | Saline water microbial communities from Sakinaw Lake, British Columbia, Canada - sak_2010_1_5_45m | ecosystem: Environmental > Aquatic > Non-marine Saline and Alkaline > Saline ...
GGAGGAGATACTCAAAGAAGAGCTCCCCAGGTTTCTTGAAACTATATTCTCGGTGTCTGCGCCCGGGGCAGGAGAAGTTTATGTCGCAGGAGATTTTAACGGCTGGCAGCTGGACCATAAAAGCCGCATGGAGCAACATAACGGTGCCTGGACCAAAAAATTAAGGCTTGCCCCCGGCCAGCACCATTATCGTTTTGTGATTGACGGAAAATGGACCGAAGACCCGGCTAACCCCCACAAAGAGGTTAACCCCTACGGCGAAATGGACTCCCTCGTAGAGGTAAAGGCGGCGGGATAATAAATTGAGCGATATATCCGAAGCAGATAAACAAATACAGGAAGGTAAGGTTTTTGCTTTGATTTCTTACCTTGCTTTCTTTTGCATCATCAGTTTGAGCCTAAAAAAGGATAATAAGTTTGCGCTCTATCATGCCAAGCAAGGCTTAGTATTATTTGTCTTTGAGGTGGGGGCATTTATTCTCTCGATTATCCCTTTTGTGGGTGTAGCGATAAGAATAGCGGCAATAGTAGTATTTAGCCTGGCTTCCTTATGGGGCATCTGGCAGGCACTAGCGGGTAATTATGGGCGCATGCCGGTAATTTCAAATATCGCCGATAAGGTGATACTTTAAAATAAAAGGGAGGGGGAAATGGCGAAAAAAAAGAAGAAAGCGGTAAAAAAGAAGAAAATAACCCTTAAAAAGAGGGCGGTCAAAAGAAAGGTTGCTCTAAAACCCCGTAAAAGAAAGCCTGTAGCTAAAAAACGCAAGGCTCTTGCTCCTGCAGCTAAACCTAAAGAACAAGGCACGGTCATAGGAAAGGTTACGCATTATTTCCCGCATGTCCAGGCAGCAGTGACAAAATTAAAGGCGCCTTTAGCGGTGGGAGACACCATCAAAATCAAGGGCCATACTACTGACTTTACCCAAACCATCGCTTCCATACAGATTAACCACGTGGTGGTCGATTCCGCTAAAAAAGGCGACGAAATAGGCTTTCAGGTCAATTCACGGGTAAGGCAACACGATATAATTTATAAAGTTTAAGGGGAGGTGGAGTATGAGGCTTACGGAAATAGAAAAGAAAGCCCGCAACTTAAGGATCAAAGATACCTGGAAGTTTTCTAAAAAAGAGCTGATCAAACAGATCCAGCGCTCTGAAGGTAGCTTTGACTGTTTCGGCACTGCCCGCGGCTCTTGCGACCAACAACTCTGCTGCTGGAGATCGGATTGCATCAGATGAAATACAGGTGCCAGCTCTGTGATCGGGATATCGATGATTATGTCAGCATCTCGCATATTAAAGCCGAAGAATACCTTTTGCAATTAATCCAGAAAGCCCACCCGGAGTGGAAAAAAGAAGGCAAAACCTGTCATCAGTGTATAGATTATTACCGCAAGTTAGTTAAGGACGCCGAGATTTAAAAATTAAAAGGGCCTAGCTTCGCTGCAAAGGCCTTTTTATATTGGCTATTTATGGATAATTATTCATAATAAATAGGGGGTTTGCGCCACAAATATTGGCGCATCCGCCAAGCATTGTGGCGGAAAAAGTAAGTAAGTTTAAGTAAAATGCAGCCTAGAGGCAGACCTAAAAAATACCGGATTGTGCGCCTGGACCCCCGGATTAGCCAATTTAGCCCCCGGGGCAGGCCTGGCAGGCCGGATCAGGTAGAGCTGAAGATGGAGGAGTTTGAGGCGATTAGGCTCGCCGATTTCACCGGCTTAAGCCAAAAAGAAACGGCAAAGTCAATGCATATCTCGCAACCGACCCTAAACCGGATCCTCAAAAGAGCGCGCCAGACAGTGGCTGACGCCCTGGTCAACGGGAAGATTATCAAAATACAGGGAGGTAGCTACAAGATTATCCTCTTGAGAAAGACACTATAGATGGCTAAATTAAACGATTTAAATAAAGAAAATTTAACCGATCTTTATATAAATAAGAAGAAGTCTTTAGAAGATATAGCCAGATTATACAAGGTTTCTCGCATAGCGGTTTATAAAAAACTTAAGAAATTCGGCATAGCCCAGCGCTCTAAATCAGAGGCTCGAATTGAGGCCCAAAAACAGGGCAAATTAACGCAGCAATTCTTTGATATAAACGAGAATTTCTTTAGCGATTGGTCGCCAGAAATGGCATATGTATTAGGCCTAATCATTACAGATGGCTGTATTTCAGGGGCAGGAACCGTTTCTCTTAGTATGAATGACAAAGAGTTACTTGAAAAAGTTAAAAAAGTTATGGGTTCGGCACATAAAATAACTCCATCTAGGCATCAAAAAAGACTCTATTGTTACCACTTTTCTAGAGAAAAAATAGTTAAGGATCTAAAGAAATTATGCGTTGTGCCCAAGAAAAGCCTGATAGTTCAATTTCCCAACGTTCCGGAAGCTTATCTAGCGGATTTTATAAGAGGCGTTTTTGACGGAGATGGGAGCGTTTTTTTTGATAAACGCCGGCCAAAATTCCCCTTAAGGTCAAAATTTGTCAGTAGTTCTAAAGATTTTATTATAGGATTACAGCAGAGCCTTGAGTCATTAGGTATGCCTAAAAGGACCATATATATTCAAAAGACGAAGAACGGATGGAGCTATATGTTTATATATGACCACAAAGATAGCGTTAAATTATTCAATATTCTATATAAAAATGCCCAAAATAGGCTGTTTTTAGAGCGTAAATATGAGCGGTTTTTAGCTGGTTCGGCATGAGGAGCGAGGAATGGATAAAGAACTACAAGAGTGGTATAAATTGCATGAGTTTCATTTTTATTCCGACAGCTATGAAACCAAGGATCTTGCGAAATATCTAGGGGTTAGCCCCCGGACAATACAAAGGTGGATTAAAGAAAAGGCCAAGCCAAGCAAAGAAGAATTAGCCCAAATTAGCAGGTATTTAAAAGAAAACGAGCCAAAAACTGCTTTATAAACAGGATTTTTATTTATCTTCGGTATGTCGCACTTGTGCCTATAAGATATCTTATGTTAACTTGAGCAAAGGAAATAAATTGCTATAACTCCTTTGTATATAAGGAATTACAGCAAAATGGTATTTCCCTGTGGATAAGCCGATTTCGATTTACTTCTTCTTACTTATTTTTTTTAAGCCTGACATTTAGAGGCAAAACAGGATCTTCTCTGACAGGAAAATTAGAGGGATCGGATTGGCTGGCCGCGATAACTCTTAAGAATCAGGGTATAACCGAATACCCCTGCCCCTTCTATTTTCAGGGGAATTCTGAGCGCGTCAGTGCTGATCCAGACTGCTATCTGTTTAGGGGTGCTTTCAAAGCGGAAGGCCTGAAAAACCTTATTCCCAAGCTTTAAGTTCTCTATGGAAACCAGCTTTACCCGCAGGGTGCGTTTAGGCAGGTTTACCCTGAATTCGCATCCGACCACCAAATCCGGCAGGTCGCGTACGGCATAAGGAAACAAAATGGCATTATGGATTACGTCGTTGCTGCTAATCACCCGCTGTTCAGTGGTGGCCTTACCGTTATTTTTGGTGATTGTAACCCGGTGGTTTTTCTGGTCATAATTTTCACTAATATATTCCCTTTTAAATAAGGTGATAACCTCCCGCTCAATCCTGACCGGAAGAAAGTTTCCAGGATCGCTGTAGATATTCTCGGTATCCGCAAAGTTGATCACCCGGGTTTCAAAAACCAGTAGGTTAAGTGCCCTGCCGTTAGAGTCTACTCTTCCCTTATACTTAAACCTGGCCTCACCCACCCAGAGATTGCCGAGTTTGACCTCATAGGTTATCTCCTCTCCGGCGCGTTCAGGGTAAAGCCGCCCTACTTGAAGCCCCCCCATATTTTGGGCTGCCAGGGCTAAAGCCGCCACAAAAAGAGCCGGTAATAAAATAAAAACCATTTTTGCTTTTATTTTCATGCTTTATATTTTTTAACTTCTTCCTCTTGGAGCAGGCGCTTCAGGACCTTGCCTGTGGTATTCTTAGGGAGGCTGGCGCGAAACTCAATATACTTGGGTATCTTATAGGCGGCTAACTTGTCCCTTAAGTACTGGATAATCTCATGTTCCACGGCGGATTCGTTTTCCTTTAAAACCACAAACCCCTTGGGCACCTCTCCTTTATGGGTATCCGCTATGCCGATTACCGCGGCTTCTTTGACTTTGGGATTCTGGTAAAGTACCTCCTCTATCTCTCTGGGGTAAACATTCAAACCCCGGACATTAATCATTTCTTTTTTCCTGCCCACAATATAAAAGTAACCTGCGGCGTCACACTTAGCCATATCTCCGGTATAAAGCCAGCTATCTCTTAAGGCTTCTCTTGAGGCCTCCTCCTGCTTATAATAGCCCTGCATCACGTTGGGGCCCTTAACCAGAAGTTCTCCGATTTGGCCGGAGGCGAGGGCATTGCCTTTCCCATCAATAATCTTTAATGCGATATTGCCGGATAGGCCTACTCCGATGGAACCGGCTCTTCTGGGGCCTCTTAAGGGATTGAGGGTGACTACCGGAGATGCCTCGGTCAAACCATAACCCTCCAGCAACGGGATGCGGAACTTTTTTTCAAAGCCGCGGAAGGTCTCCACCGGCAAAGCCGCTGCTCCTGAAATACATATTTTTACCGGATTAAACAATTTAATCAGCATGCTGTTAAACAGTTTGGGCAATTTCATGTTTTTGAGTATATTATAAATCGAAGGCACTGCCACAAAAACACTCACCCTGTTTTTCCTGATGGCGCGGATGACGCGTTTAAAGGGCCGGACGGATTTCATCACCACTATTTTTGCCCCCGCTGCCAGCGGCATGTTCATACAGACGGTAGCGGCAAAGGAATGGAATAACGGCAAGATACAGATAAAGCTGTCTTTGTAATCAGCCTTTATCGCGCCGACCGAATCCAGGGCGTTGGAGATAAGGTTGTAGTGCGACAGCATCGCTCCTTTAGGAAACCCGGTTGTCCCGGAGGTATATAAAACCACTGCCAGGTCACCGGGGTCAGGAGACACTTTATCCAGCGCGCCGCGGGGATCTCTCCTTAGAGCGTGGAAATCTAAAACATTGCTTTTGGTCTTGGTAGTGGTCACAATATCTTTTAAACTATCTATCCTGAGCCTTAATTCCTCTGCCATATCCAGATAAGCGCGGGAAGTGATCAGGCACTTTGCCGAACTATCCTGCAGGATAAACCTGGCCTCCTCTATCTTGAGCATATAATTAACCGGCACTACTACTGCCCCGGCCTTAAGAATAGAAAAATAGCTGATCATAAACTCCGGGCAGTTATCCAGGAATATCGCTACTTTATCCTGCTTTTTAATGCCTAGGTGGATCAGCCCGGCAGCAAGATGATCGGTTGAGTCATTTAAAGTTTTGTAGCTTATCTTTTTCTGGCCAAAGACAATGGCTACTCGTTTCGGGTAGCGCCGAGCGCTTAAGTTTAAGAGTTCCCCCAGGTTTTTAGGTATCATCGTCCTTCTTTAAAGATAGACTTAATATTAGTCCCGGCAAACCGTTCTAAGCCTCCGGTGTCTTGAGTCCAGCCCTGATATAATCCGCATTCCTGCATTGCCTCGCAGGCAGCGGCGTATTCCTGATCAGTAATGCGGCGCGCAATCTCAGGGATTCCCTCTGCCTGATAACAGGGAAAATACTGGCTCATCAGGCTCACATAAGTGTCCGGGGACAGCTCCCGGGCAATAAACTGCATAATTTTAGCCGTTCCCGAGATATTCCCCGGCATCACCAGGTGCCGGACAATTAACCCTCTTTTTATTATACCCTGATTATCCATCTTGGCAACACCGACCTGCCGGTGCATCTGTCTTAGTGATTCCTGATTAAACTTAGGGTAATCCGGGGCTGCGGAGTATTTTATAGCAATATCGTTATCTGCGTAACGGGCGTCTGCTAAATATACGTCTATGATGCCGTCTAATAATTTGATGATTTCCGGTAATTCATATCCGCCGGTATTATATACCAGGGGGATTTTTAAACCCCGCGGTATAGCCAGGCACAAGGCTTGCAGTATTTGCGGCAGCACATGCGTAGGGGTAACCAGGTTGATATTATGGCAACCCATCCCCTCTAACTGCAGCATAAAATCGGCTAATTCCTCGATTTCCACCTCCCTGCCCTCCCCCAGCTGGCTGAAGGCGTAATTCTGGCAATAGAGGCAGCGCATATTGCAGTAAGAAAAGAATATCGTCCCTGAACCCTGTATGCCGGATATTGGAGGCTCTTCTCCGTGGTGGGGCATAAAACTGCAAACCTTAGGCTTAAGTCCCGTCTTGCAAAAACCTTTCTCGTTCCTAAGGCGGTTGACCTTACACTTGCGGGGGCAGATGCTGCAAGAACCAAGCATTCGAGAAACTATTCTGCTGGTTTCGCTCAGTTTCCCCTGATGGTATGATTCTAGGTACGCTGGATACATCTTTATACCTGCCGGGCGTAGATTTCCCTGATGCGCGTAAAAACTGCGCTATATTGGGGCGTGCGATAATCCGGATAAGTCCAGGCGAGGGGCCCAAAAGCCTTATTTTGATAAAGCAGGGTCAGTTCTGCGTAGATGCCTTTGCCTAAACTGATGCGGTGGCTGTAATCTTTGGTAGAGGCAAGGATGAGTTTGGAAAAGTTAAGGTAACCGGGGTCAATATTAATCCGGCGCGCTCCCCGGAAAGACAATTTACGCTCGATATTATTGGTGATTATTTTAATGCGGGATAATCCCTCTGGCCGGATCAGCTTTTTAAAACTGATAAATTGTCTTTTCAGGTTCTTCCCCAGCTCTTTTTCATAATAGTCGGTATAATTAAACGGCAGGATCTGGCTTTGGAAATCTATTGCGCCGAACTGTTTGCTGAGGAAGGACTCAGCCTTCTTTAATACCGCTTCATCCTTAAAAATAAAACCGGTAATCAATTTTACCGGTTGGGGTTTTTTAATCTGGCCCATAATCTGCCGCGGGAAACTTTATGCCAAGAATCGGCTTATATACTGGGATATCTTTTTCTTCTGGGTATCTGCGATTTCGTTAAAGAAGATGGCGATGTTAAAGCCGCCGTTTTCTGCGTCTATGCTTCTGACTACTACGCCCTTACATTCCACGCGGGAATCTTCCTTCTTGCGCGCGATACTGGGCAAGATCAGCCTTACCGCGATTCTGGTGAAAGGCGGTATATACTTATCCAGACGGCAATAAGCGCCCAGGCAGCTAATATTCTGGGTGCTGGTTAAAAAATCATAACCGTTAGCCGCAATCCTGATCGGTAAGGCCTGCTCGAGCCTCGGGTGCCGCCTTCTTTCGATACCGCTTTTTCGCTTGGTCATATTTAGGCCTGTTTTTCTTACTTTAAGGGGGCGGTAAACTTTCTCCAGCACTCTTTATCGCAATAAAACTTACCGTCGCGGTAATAGCGTTTTAATTTCCTGATCGGCTTATTGCAAGCCGGGCAATTAGTCTGTTTTTCCACTACCGGCTTAGCCGGCGCAGCCGGTGCTGTCTGTGTTACCGTTGGTTTTGCCTCGGGAGCTGCCATTTTATATCTTCCTTTCTATACTCTCAATGCCTGCATGCCGATAAAATCCTGGAGGTACTTTTTTTGGTTCCGGTCCAGCTGGACAAACTCGACACCCGAATGGTATTTGTCAGAATGCGGCGAAGATGCGGTCCAGGCGACCCTGCCTATAGGAGTAAGGATGTGCAACAAGGCATTGATTTCTAACATCACTTTAGTCGCCGGGGCAATAAACTTATCGCTGGCAAAGCCTATGCCGGACAAACTAATATCTTCGGTGATGACATTATTAAACTCAGGGGTACCTCTGACCTGATAACGTAGCGGCAGCCGGACTTTTATACGGGGAAAGCGCCTCTTCTCTTCTGGTATAAAAACCATATTTGCTCCCTTCTGGTTCAAGGAAGCCGTGGCTTTTTCTCCCTGATTTAGATAAAATATAACATATATTTTACCGTCTGTCAATAGCTGCGTATCAGAGCGTGTATCAAAGTGTCATGGTATCAGGGTGTCATGGTATCAGGTTTACTCTAACACTCTGACACCTTGACATTTTGACACCGAATATAGGAGATATTTACATCAGCTTATTTTCTGTTATAATATAATCAACCAAAGGATACCTATGTACTGCCAGTTTTATTCCTTAAAAGAGAGGCCTTTTAACGTAACCGCAGACCCTACCTTTTTCTTCCTGAGCAGGCAGCATAAAGAAGCGCTCGCGCACCTGCATTACGGCATCAGCAACAGGAAGGGTATCATCGTGATTACGGGAGAAATAGGCACGGGTAAAACTACGCTCTGCAGGTTTTTCCTTAACCAGTTAGGCAAAGACGTAAAGACCGCCTTTATCCTGAATCCCTATTTTTCCCAGATACAATTATTAGAGGCCATAGTAAAAGATTTCGGCATCGCCATAAAAAGCAAGTCGCGTTTTTCCTTTATCTGGGGATTAAACAGCTTCCTGCTGCAGGAGTCGGAAAACGGAAATAACGTAGCCCTGATTATCGACGAAGCGCAAAACTTAAAGCCGCACCAGCTGGAACAAATACGCCTGCTTTCTAATCTGGAGACGGAAAAAAATAAACTGCTCCAGATCATACTGGTGGGCCAGCCCGAGCTGAACCGTAAGTTAAACCTCTACGAACTGCGCCAGCTCCAGCAGAGGATAGCGGTCCGCTACCATATCAGCCCCCTGGTCAAAGAAGAGGTCGAAAATTATATCCATCACCGCTTAAGCGTTGCCGGTGCGGGCGGCAGGATAAAGTTTAGCCAGGAAGCGCTTCAGGCAATTTCTGACTTTTCCGCAGGGATGCCGCGCCTGATCAATATCATTTGTGACCGGGCGCTTCTGGCAGGTTTTGTGGCAGAAACTAATCTGATAGACCTTGATATCTTTAATAGGTGTGCGGAAGAACTGGACCATTATTTTGTAAAACAATGAGCGTAATCTACGATGCCTTAAAAAAGGTGAACGAATCTACCGGCGCTAATCCGCCTGCCCCCCGGCAGGAAAAAAACAAAAAAAAAGCCCCTCAGGCGTATCTGGTGTACATATTGGTGCTGGCCCTGGTGTTATTTATCGCTAATTTATCTTTTAGCTTATTCGCTCATCCGCCAGCGCAAAATAAAACCGCTGCCGCGCCTGCCGCGCCTTTAAAAACGGAGGTCGCGCCTCCGCCTCTTGCCCTGCCCCCGCCGCCCGCTCCCCCGCCAGACTTAACCGCCAAAGCTCTGGAAACACCAAAGACGCCTTCCCCTTCTTTCGTATTAAACGGGGTATTCTTCTCTCAAGATGCGGGCTTTGCTTTAATTAACAATCAGATTGTAAGGGAGGGAGATAAAGTTTGCGGGGCAACGGTGCTCAGTATAACGCATGATCTGGTAGAGCTTAAATCTGAAGACTCAACTATCACGCTTAGAACCCCCAACTAAGCATCAGGACCTCTTTTTTAAAACCTCTTTTATCGCTTCTAGCGCCACAGCTTCTTTTATTTGCGTCCTGCCGATACCTCTGGTCAGCACAAATCTGTTTTTAGGGCCGATGAATTTTTTATCCCGGTAATGCGCGGCGATTATCTTCTTGACTGAGATACCGTCTATCTTATCCGGCAGGCCGAGCTTCCGGATAAGCTGTTCTAACCTTAAGGCCGGCGCCTGGTTAAGCAACTTCATTTTTCTACTTAAGTCTGAGGCTAAAAGCATACCTATAGCCACTGCTTCGCCGTGATTATATTTTTTATAACTGCCCGCTGCTTCGATGGCATGGCCCAGCGTATGGCCGAAATTTAAAATCGTCCTGATCCCCCTTTCCTCTCTTTCGTCCTGCTCTACAATGCGCGCTTTGATTAAACTACAGCGGGAAACGATAAACTCTAAAGCCGGCTCTTCTGTTTTTAGAATTTTGCGGTAATTTTTTTCTAAATAATCAAACAGGCGGGCATCTTTAATCACTGCGTATTTAGCTACTTCCGCCAAACCCGCTTTCACCTGCCGGGGTTTGAGGCTTTCCAGCAAGCTGACATCGCTAAAGACTAATCTTGGCTGATAAAAGGCCCCGATTAAGTTTTTTCCCTGCCTCAAATCAACTGCGGTCTTACCTCCGATACTGGAATCAACCTGAGCTAATAAAGTAGTAGGAACCTGCACGTAGGGTATACCCCGTTTGTAGACAGAGGCGATGAACCCGGCCAGATCTCCGACTACACCTCCTCCGAAGGCAATGATAAAAATGCGCCTTTTCTTATCGTAGCGCGTTAAATCCTCGATTACCCGAGAAGCCGTATTGATGGACTTGCTCTGCTCGCTGTCGGCAACCAGTTTAAAACGTACGCTCAATCGCGCGGCTCTAAGCGCCCCCTTAAGCAGTTTACCGTATTTATTCTTTAGGTAGGCGTTTGTAATCACGTAGGCATCAGAACCTAAGTTTAGCTTTTTAACATATTTTCCCAAAAGCCTCAAAATCCGGCTACCGATGATAATTTCATAGGAACGTTTTTTTAACCTAACCTTTATGGTCTTCATTTTTTAAAAGCTTACCCCCATGAATCCAGCTATTATCCTGACTAGAGGCCAGACAATAAAATCAAACATGCCGGTGGCAAGAAAAATTATTATGATAATGAAACCCATAGGCTCAATCGCCGCGTATCTGGAAGCGAGGGGCTCGGGAAGCAACCCCGCTAAAATCCGCGAACCGTCCAGGGGCGGAATAGGTATAAGATTAAAGACTCCCAAGACGATATTGATTAAGATCAGGTTTCCCAGGAGATAACTTACGATCAAGGGAGCGGGAATAACCCTGCGTAAGATACTCAAAAGAAAAGCAAAGATAAAGTTGGCTAAGGGGCCGCTTAATCCTATCCAGAGCATATCCCTTTTGGGGTTTTTCAGGGCCCAATAATTTATCGGTACGGGCTTGGCCGCGCCGAAAATAAAACGCCCGCCGCTAGTCAAAAAAAGGGTAAGCGGAATAAGCACAGTCCAGATCGGGTCTATATGCGCCAAAGGGTTCAGGGTCAGCCTTCCGGAATAGCGCGCGGTATTATCTCCCAGTTTATAGGCTACCCAGCCGTGAGAAAACTCATGCACGCTCATCGCCAGGATCAATAAACCAAAGGAGAACAAAAATCCTACAATATTCATTCTTTTTTATCCACCGCCTTTACCCTATCCAGAAATTTTTTATGTATCCAGCCAAAGCTGTTCTTTGTCGCCTCTATTTTATACCAGCCGAACTCCTCTGTGAGGATGTTCACTGTTTCATCCCGGCTAACTTTGCCTACTATCAGCGAAGAATCGCTCGGACGCAGGCGGATATTCACGTTGTTGCCCCTGACCCTGCCTGACTTCTCACCGGCCAACGCGACATAATCCTTTTTAATAAATACGGCCGTATTTTCTGGCAGCCTTACCTTATACCAGTCGTAAAACTCTGCTACTACCTCTAAAGAATCTTGCTTATTTAGCTTCAGGATGCTTTCGGAGTAGATGGTGGCGTCAGCGCGTAGATTGATATCCGAGGAGTTAACCTCTCCCCTAAAAGGGGTAAAATCTGCGGCCCGAAGATTATTAAACCAGAGGAATAACGCCAGTGCGAAAAATACGCATATCCGGCGCTGGGTATACATATTATTTCTTTTCCTGCCCCTTGGCGGCGGCGCCTTTTGCCGGGGTAATTTGTTCCT
>Ga0268276_1003662_pt1 | contig 11673 bp, 9 predicted proteins | sample saktaG_4_FD_190145 | JGI IMG/M metagenome (GOLD analysis project Ga0268276, IMG submission 190145) | Saline water microbial communities from Sakinaw Lake, British Columbia, Canada - sak_2010_1_5_45m | ecosystem: Environmental > Aquatic > Non-marine Saline and Alkaline > Saline ...
TGGTAAAATTGCATTGCCCCAACCGTTGTTCTTCCATTTGTAGGATATGCTGGAGCCACAAAACAAAGATCTCTTCCGGTAGTTTCCATTAAAGCTCCAATTTCTGCCCCTATGTTCCCTCTTAGAGTTGAATCGATGGTTTTATATATATAATCAACCTTGTAATTATTTAGTATTTTGGCTACTTCCACTAATTTTTGGAAAGCATCTTCTTTTGTATCCAATCTACTTTCTGTATCTATCACTAACACATCTACATGACTCAAAACTTTTTCAATATGGTGAATATCTGTAATGACAACAGTCTTTAGGCCTTTCTCACTAAATCCAGCGCCGTTATCCATGGCACTTGTAAAATCATCTGCAATAATAACTATCTTTTTTTTCACCAATCCATCTCCAAAATAATATTTTTCCTTAAGCCAAAATTAAATTGATTCCTGCTTTTTTAAGATTTGAAATAATTTTTGGTTCTAAATTATTATCGACAACTATTTTATCAAACACTTTTAAATCACAAATTTTAGCAAGTTCCCTTTTTATATATTTAGTACTATCAACTAAAAATATTTTTTTCTTAGTTATCTCAATGACTTTTCTTTTTACATCAATTCCGGGTAAATCTTAAACTGTTGCTCCATCTTCTAATGAAAAACCACTTGCACAGATAAATACTTTAGGTACAAAGCTGTGAACAAGCTCAAACACAAAATTAAAATCATCCTCCTACCATACGGGGAAATACTTTTATTACATCACCACTTTGCACTTGATAATCAAAATTAACTGTCTCGTTTCCCACTAATAAAAAACTCACTTCCTTAGTTGGAATATTATTTTCTTCTAAGATTTGCTTTATTGATTTAAAGCTATTTAATTTTAAATTTAGCTTATTCTTTTGTTCATAATTATAAATATACCGTTTAAGGAGTCCATATAATTTTAGAGTCACCACCATAGTAAGTTTCTCCAAGGATATTTTTTAAAATTAAAGGTAGTTCTCCGATTTAAAAAATCTTTAAGCTTAACTATCACGTTTTTACACTTTCTATTAGTTTCTTTCTTAACTATCTAAGTTATCAAGGCAAAAATAATATTATTCTTGTCTTGATATTTAAGGTGAGGGAATCCCTACTAAAAATTCGCGATATTTTAACCTTTGAAATAAAAAATATATTAATCTATTTCAATTTGTAATTCTTTTATTTTTTCTATTTTTGGCTTACCAGTCTCAACATCCCAACCACGAGCGCAATAAAATTCTTTTAACATGTCCTCGTAATTTGAAATTACACAACTTTCCTCATCTTTAAATTCTCCAAAAAGAGGTTTTTCCATCATTCTTTTAGGTAGAAGGTCATCTTCCTTCTTAAAACCTTCTCTTGTATTAAATAATCTTTGAAGGTTTATTACTCGCTCTCCGATTATTAGTAATTCTTCCCCGTCAATATCCCAGCCGGTTAATGCTGCTAAAATATTAGCATAATGGTCTAGCGTTAACCCGGAATAGGTTACAATTTTACAAGTATCCAAAATGTCTGGGAGGATCAAAGCATCTTGTAATATTTTAAATATCTTGCCTTTTCCTTTTTCGTCCCACCTCTCAATATCATTTGGATCAGGTACGCCATATTTAATAAGTCCAAAGTCCATTTTAAAGCAATCATATGCCATGCCTTCCATTGGATGAATATGGCACATTCCTCTATTCGCAGTTCCATAAGACAATGCAAGCATTTTACCAGATCTTGGGTCATGTGCTGGTGCTTCTAAACCCTTGCCATGTATTGCAAATTCACTACTTCCCTTACCCAGAATCTTTGCAATTTCTTTAACTCCTTTAGCTAATAAATCACCTATTCCTTCTCTGAAAGCAATTTTTTTAATTAATTCCGGCAAAATACTTGAATTTCCCCAGGTTAATTCTAATCCTTTAGTATCTTCTTTGCTAATAATATTTTTTTCATAGCATTCCATCGAAAAAGCTATAACTGCTCCTGTTGAAATTGTATCCAGACCATATTCGTTACATAGGTAAGTAGCGTTAACCGCGGCATCCATATTATCATTTAGAATAAAGGCAGTAAAGGCGGTAATAGATTCATACTCAGCTCCTTCATGTTGGGGAGTTTTAAATTTGCCCTCTTTTACACTAATTATCCTCCCACATGCTACGGGACATCCTCGATAACAACCATTGTTTCTATCCAAATTATTTTTATGGAACTGACTATATAGTTTTTGACCTTTACCCCAAGAGTTAGATTGCCAATTTTTTGTTGGCCAATCACCGACAGCATCAGAACTTTCAATATCGCCAGTTGTTCCATGTTCCCTAAAATTTAAAGCAGTTGGACTTTCCTTAATAACTTTAAACGCTTCACTTATAGTTCTTTTGGCAGTATCGGCATCTCCAAGTTCTGGTTTTTTTGTTCCACTAACCGCAATACCAAGAAGATTTTTTGAACCCATCACAGCCCCGGCTCCCGTACGTCCGGCAGCCCTATGGCCATACATAATTGAGGAATATTTTACAAGATTTTCTCCGGCGGGACCAATTACCATTACCGAAAGCTTTGGATTTGAAGTTTCATCCTGGATAATTTTTATTTTATCAGATACCATCTTACCCTTTAAATGTTTTGCCGGTTTTAATCCAACGTCATTTTCTTTAATTAATATATAAATTGGTTCTTCGGATTTTCCTTCAATAATTAAAAAATCATACCCTGCTTTTCTTAAATCAGGACCAAAATTTCCTCCGCATCTAGATTCTCCCCATCCATTAGTTGCAGGTGATTTAAAGCAAACCATAATACTTCCGCCCCCGGGAATATTATTTGCAGTTAACGGGCTGGTTGCAAAAACTAATTTGTTATCCTCTCCTAAAGGATCTGTTTTAGGGCTTAATTCATCATATAAAAGCTTAGCCCCGTATCCAACTCCACCAATGTATTTTCTTAAAATATTTAAATCAAGATTTTCAACTTTTATTTCTTTTTTGCTTAAATTTATTCTCAGTTGTTTTCCCATATATCCATTAATAACTTTTTTCATTTTTCTCTCCTATCTAAACATTTTTTATAAATAATCCTTATAATAAACGCGCTCTATAACTTTTACAAAGTTTTTACCATCCCTTGCTTTCTGTAGTTATTATTAAAACATCGAATTAGTTGATGATTCTTTCATATAATTTATTTATAAGTATGTCTCCGGCCTTTACAATAAATTTATTATAACTAACACTTTCACACATTTCTCTGTGAAATACTCAGTGATCATTTAATTTTTTTCAACATAATTTTCAGATTGGTTGTATATTGTAATGTTGACTTATTTCCAAAAAGCCCGTAGCATTTAATCATCTTGCAAATCAAATACTACGGGCTTTAAAAAGAAAGAAATGGAAATTTACTTAGAGACTTTTGCCTCTTCCTGCAATAGGCCACTGTGCTTCGAGAAGCCCATTGCGAACACAATAAAACTTGTCATGAAGATTAACGGTTGTGCAGCAATGACTTGGAATAAATTCAATTTTTTGTCCATATGCCAACTCATCATTCGGGTCACTAATCAAACCATGCTCCTCTGAAAGTTCTTCAAACATTTTAAGATGGGGGTATTCTTTGATTTCCGGTGGACCTTGTTCTGTGGTACAAGTTTTTAAGCCAACATCTGCAATAGCTATTCCGGGACGTTTATGCATAACAATTGAAAGAATAGTTAATGCACTTTTAAATTCAAGGCCGACTCTATTATAAATATTATCCATCAATATATAAGATCCAGCTTGAATTTCTGTCCAAATGGTATTGTCTCCGGTAATATTATAAGTTCCAGTACCGGCTCCACTTATTTCATTAACCTGAATTCCATTATTTTCAAGAGCAGATTTAATCTTGCTTACTTTTTCTATCATTTTTTTCACGCCTGTTCGCCTATACTCATCTGTATAGCCGGGAATTTCAGTTGAATAGACTAGGTGTCCCTCATAGGCTTGAATTCCTTCAAAAATCAAACCCGGAGCATCAATAATTTGTTTTGCTAATGTAAGTGCTTCCTCCGGAGTATTTATCCCGCAACGGTTCATCCCAACATCAACTTCGATCAAGACATAAATAGTAGATCCAAACTTCATTGCTGCTTCTGATAAATCAGATATATTTTTAGAATTATCAACCGCAACTCCTATTTTTGCATCACCGCGGGCCAATCCAGCTATCCGTAATATCTTGACTGGATCTACAATCTCATTAGCAATATAAACATCTTTGATTCCTGCATTTACTAGCGTTTCAGCTTCCCCAACCTTGGAACAAGTAATTCCTTTTGCACCAGCCGCTATTTGTTTATGCGAAATGGTAGGACATTTATATGATTTATAATGCGGTCTCAGTTTAGCTTTTTTTTCTTTTAGAAAATCTGCCATAGTTTTAATATTGCTTTCAAGAATATCGAGATCAACTAAAAGTGCCGGTGTTTCAATTTGTTCTTTTTTAATAGGTTCCATTTTTTTCCTCCTGATAATAAATTTTTTATTAATTTTTTATTTTTTTCAAGATTATTTTTCTTTATACTTACACCATCTTAAAATACTAAGTGCAATTATCTCTACTGACTTAAGATAACTATCTACCATGACAAATTCATCAGTGGTATGTGCTTGTGATATATCTCCCGGCCCAAAAATAGCTCCGGGAATGCCCTTTTCAGCATACCAGGATAGATCAGCAGCATAAGCTGCCCCTTTAATTTTAGCAGATTGTAATAAATCATTACAACTTTCTTTAAGAACATTTATAGCCGGATGGTCAGGATTAGTATTTGCGGGAGGGAAAGAGATGTTTCTTAGGTTCCAGGTTAGTTTTGGAGGGTTATTTTTTAACCAAGAATCATACTTACAAATAGATGATATGCAATTTTCTATTGCACTTTTTATTTCCTCAAGTGTTTCATCAGGGTAATACCAAATATTATACTCGATAGCACAATAAGATGGAGTAGTACCGGGATTAGATATCATGTTAAGTCTTCCGTCTTTCCCGCCACCAGGACCACCAGTAATATATCCGGGCAATATAGTATTAAAACCTGGCGGTAAAAGCGGGTGGTGTTTTGAAATTGCCCAATCATTTTCTAATTCTTGTAATGTCTTAATAATTTTAATACCTTTTTCAATCGCATTTATTCCTGAATTTTTTGCTTCTTTTTTTTGAGGATAGATTGAAGCATATCGTTGCCCGGCATGTGTTTCTACCCCATTTATTTCTATTCTTAAATGTTCAAGTCCACTTACCGCCGGCAGGATATTTAAATTGGTAGGCTCGGTTACGATAACAAAATCAGGACGGGGTAATTTTTCTGCGCATTGTCTGCTCCCAAACCCCACGACTTCTTCATCGGTTACTATATGAAAAAAAACATCCCCTTTTAACTCAAAACCGCAATTTTGTAAGATTCTTACAGCTTGAATCATCGCGGAAATTCCACCCTTCATATCAGCAGTACCGCGTCCCCATATTTTTTCCCCGGATACTTCTCCGCTCCAAGGATCATGAGACCAGGACGATAAATCGCCAACCGGCACGACATCTACATGGCCATTAAGCGCAATCGAAGATCCTCCGCCTATCCCTTTAAGGGCTCCAAATAATACCGGATGTTCAGTAAAAGTCATAGGTTTTGCCAGCCATTTTTTTCTTTGTAATCCCATTTGGTCAAATGTTTTTTCTAAAAAATCAATACAATCCTTAATTCCGGTAGTAAAAAATTCATCGCTCGGGTTTTGGCTGGCAGTTTTAAATTTTATTAGATTTAATAAAAAATCAATTATTTCTACCTTATTTCTATCTACTTCTCCTATCACTTTCTCTATTATTTCTTTTGGTAAATTTGATTTAGCAAGAATAACTAAACACCTCCTTTTTTAGTTTAACTTTGTTTAATATGAATTAACTATTCTTTATATATTTTTTTGGGAATACGCACCGGGCAGTATGATAAGCATTCCCAATCTGGCAACATCTTGCGTCTGCTACCTGACCACAAAGAAAAGCTGCTTCAGTAGAGTTAAATCCATAATCCTCGCATAGCCATTTTATCATTTCATTTAATGCTTCTTTGGCAGCAAAATAAAATGTTCTGTCACTTACAATGGTTTCAATAGTATCTTTTGAGATTACGCGAGGCCATTTTCCTTTGGATGTTTTATCTTTCACAACATTTAAAGTAAGGGTAATTTTTGCTGGTATTTCAAAAGGATTTACCAATTCTCCATCTCCCTGGATGGCATGACAATCACCTAAATAGAGATATGCGCCGTAAATAAATACGGGCAAATATAATTTATTCCCGATTGAAACAGATGAAGCATCCATATTCCCTCCAAAAATACCCGGCATAGTGCTTAGGGGTGTATCTAGTTCCGGCGTTGTACCGATAGTTCCAATCATTGGGTTTACCTTAATTTTTACTTTATCATTAAAATCGATTACGCCATTTTTAATGGGAACAACTTTTGCCTGAATTTTATATTTATCTCCGAATATTGAAAAATGGCTCCCTATAATGGATACACCATACGGACCACACTCAATATTATCTATCTGAACTTCAAGCCAATCACCCGGTTCGGCCTTATCTACAACAATAGGACCGGTCAGAGGATTACTAAGACCAAGAATGCTTTCAATATTTTCCATGGTACAATTTTTTTCTTCTTTGATCAAACCTCTAAATGCATCCTCGGTATTAACCGTGATTTTTTCTCCCGATTTTAATGTTGCAATGGCTTTTAGCTTTTTATCAAAAATATATTTATATCCCATTTTAAACCTCCCGAAAAATATTAATATAAACTTTCCTTGATTTCATTGCCCTATTTATACTGCTATTCCAGTTGCCATTTTCATAATTTCTTCTTTGTTGGTTTTTTCTGCCATGACTTCTCCGCTTAATTCACCCCTTTGCATCACAATTATTTTATCGCATTCATCCAATAATTCGTCCATTTCTGTAGATATCATGATAATGCTTTTGCCGCTATCAGCGAGGTTTCTAATAATTTTAAACATTTCTGCTTTTGCTCCAATATCAATACCCCTGGTGGGTTCTTCCATAATAATGATCTGGGGATCTTCTGCCAACCACCTGGAAACCAAACATTTTTGTTGATTCCCTCCGCTTAAACCACTAATCACTTGCCTAAGATGGCTATGGGCTATAGATAATTTTTCAATAAAACTCCCGGTAATCTTTTCATTTATTTTTCTATTTATTTTTCTGTCTTTTAAGGTCTTTACCATCATAATGTTTTCGACAAGATCCATTTTGGGGAAAATCCCCTCTTCTTTTCTATCTCTTGATAAAAAACCAATGCCGTAATGAATGGCAGTCATTGGATTTTTTATTTTAATTTCTTTTAAATTTATCAATATTTTTCCGTGATCATAGCCGGTTAATCCAAAAATTGCCCGGGCTAAAGCATACCTCCCTGAACCCTCTAATCCGGCAATACCTAATATCTGACCTTTAAATAATTTAAAATTAATATTATTAAAATATCCCTTTTTACCTAAATTGTAAATTTCCATTACAGTTTCTTTTTCATCGATTTTCCTATGGTCAATATGGTGTATATTCTCGTGTCCAATCATCAATTGTACGATTTCATTAATATTTGTATCCAGTTTATTTACCGTTTTTATAAATTGACCATTTCTTAATACACTTATTTTGTCAGCGATTTGCATTACTTCTTCTAATCGGTGTGAAACAAAAATTATGGTAACTCCCTGCTGATTAAGGTCCTTTAACAATATAAACAGATGATGTACTTCATCTTGGTTTAATGAAGAGGTTGGTTCATCCAAGACTAATATTTTAGATTTCAGAGCAACTGCTTTAGTGATTTCAATTAACTGTTGCTGTGCAACGTTAAAATATTTTGTTGGTTTTTTAGGATCAATATCTAACTTAAGGTTATTTAAATATTTGTTAGTAATAATTTCCATTTTTTGCCAATTAACGTGTTTATTTTCTCTAATTTCTCTACCTAAAAAAACATTTTGTACAACATTTAAATTTGGACAAAGATTTAAATCTTGATACACCACATTGATTCCTGCATTAATTGCCTCATGGGGATCTTTAAATTTTATATTTTTACCCGAAAAAAACAAAGTTCCTTCGTAAACAGTTATTTCACCGGCTAATATTTTAAGCAAGGTAGATTTCCCTGCTCCATTTTCTCCGACTATACCATGAATTTCACCTTCTTTAACCTTAAAACTAACTTCCTTAAGCGCTTTTACGCCCGGATAGTTTTTGCTGATATTCTCAAAGGATATTATATTTTCATTCATCATAAGGATAATCTCCGCTCTTGTCGCTTTGACCAAGTAAGTGAATCATAGGCTACTGCACCTATAGCGATTAAGCCAACGATCAATACTTGCATAAATGGACCTACGCCTAAAAGCACTAAACCATTTCTGATAATTCCAATAATTAAAGTGCCTATTAGAATACCAACAATGCTGCCCTCTCCACCGGCAAAACTCACTCCGCCAATGATTACAGCAGCGAAAGTTTCAAACTCCAATCCTTGTCCCGAAGTAGCCTGAACACTTCCTATAAAGGCAAGATTTAATATGCCGGCAACTGAAGCGAGAAAACTACTAATAAGTAATGATTTTATTTTTATTAAACCACTGTCGATACCTGATGCATGAGCAGCTTTTTCACTATCTCCAACTGCAAATATGTGCAGGCCAAAAATTGTTCGATGTAAGATATACCCAAAAATAAGCATAAAAGAAACCATAATAATTAACTGCATGGGTATGAAATTAAATAACTTACCGCCGCCTATAAAATAAAATCCGGGATGAGTCTCATTAGTAATGCCATCGATAAACAAGGTAATCGGATAACCATTGGTTATGATTAAAATTAAACCCCGTACCACATTCATCATACCAAAAGTTACAATAAAAGCCGGCAATTTTATTTTTACTAATAGCCATCCGTTAACTAAGCCTACGCTAGTACCTGCAACAATTCCGGTCAATATAGAAAGAAAACTATTTCCCGTTTTTGCCATAGTTAAACCGGTTACTACTGCTGCCAGACCGTAAACTGCACCGATGGATAAATCGATATTGCCTGTAATGATTACTATACCAAGACCTATGCCCATCATACCTAAAAAAGATATTTGTCTCCCTATATTTAACAGATTAGTTATCCGAATAAAATATGGTGTTGCCAAGGTTAAAATAACGAATATCGATAAAAACGCAAAAAATATTGCACTTTCTCTCGCTTCAAGTAACTTTTTTATATTAAAATTTTGCCTAAAATTTAGGTTCATATATTTTTCCTTTCAAAAAGTTAATTTACACAGGGTATAATATTATATAGGTTATTATACCCTGTGTTTTATCACTAAATAATTCTTTAATGATTTACTTACAAAAAGCTAAGCCATTCTAAATCCATGGTTTTGCTAACCATTCATCAACATTTTCCTTTGTGATTTTTGTCATCGAAACACTAAATGGATCAGAAACTGTTTTTCCTTCGGTAAGAAAATCATATAACACTTTTGTTACTGCTCTTGCCTGGCCATATGGGTCAATACTAACGGTTTGTTTTATTATGCCTTTTTTTACATACTCAAGAATATCCCTCATGTCATTTACGCCAACCAAGACGACTTTATCCTGTAAATTATTCCTCTCTAAATATTGCGCTACTACTACCACAAATTCCTCAGCTACATATACAGCAGTTATATCCGGGTTAGCCAGAAAAGTATTTTCTACCACACCATATCCTTGAGCTTTGTTTGGGGTTAGATCAAAAGGTCCTATAGTTTTAAGTTTATAACCATTTTTTTCCAATGTTTCAGTAAAGCCCTGTATATTCCCCCTGGCATATGGAGCAGCGGGAAAAGCTGCAAATAATGCAAGCTTTCCGATTTTTTCAGGATGGAATTTCATAAAATCTTCAGCTCCCATTACTCCACAATCATAATAAGGAGGTTGCCCCACATAAGCAAGTTTATACGCTCCCGGACTATCCAAATCACATGCTACAACCGGGATCCCAAGTTTCCAAGCTTTTTCAAACATTTGCATCGTACTGCCAATATCACCACTTCCAATTGCAATAGCATCTAAATTTCCTGCGGTAAGAATTGTTTCCAGTTCTGCAACCTGTTTTTCTACTACACCGTCCGTTGGTCCAACCATTTGCACCGTTATGCCTAATGCTTCCGCTTCATCCATAAATCCTGCTTCCATTGCATTCATAAACGGTGTGCCCAAAGCAAAATGTGAACAAACGATTTTAATCTTCTCACCGTCCGCTATACGGTTGGCAATCTTTTCGTTCATGGTAAATGTTCCTTTATCGGTTGTCCAAGTCCATTGCTTTATTTCTGCAAATGTAACGGTAGTAAATAAAAGAATCAGTAAAACCAACAATAGAATAAAAGATAATTTTTTCATTTTTTTCTCCTTTACAAAACTTTATTTTTTAAAAATTAAGAACTACTCATTTCTTATTGATATCACCTCCTTTTAGTTTTATTGGGGTGCCTTTCAGAAAACTCTAAAACCCTTGTCTTGCAAGGCCTTTAGATACCTCTATTTTATTCTTCACCTCCAGCATTGAAACCCTTATCTGATAAGGGTTTGGGGAAGGTTATCGACTAATTTCTACTCATTTTATCGATTTTTTAGGGGCTTGGAGGTGAATTTTTTCAACCTTCTATAGTTTTCTGAAACCCTCATCTCTATTTCAAGCAAATTATTTGCTAATCTGAATTTGATTTAACCTCCACCTACCTTTTGCCCTATAATATTTTAAGAATACTGTTTTTAGTTTTAACAACTTTTCAGAAAAGTAGGGGGTAATATTATGAGTAGGTTTAAGGCAAACCAAAAACTTCTTTTTAAAGTTAAAACTGTTTTTAATTTAAAACCTTTAGAGAAATACGAAATTCTTTTCTCTTTTCTTGATACCTCATCATTAGAGATGCTGTATCCTTCTACCGGCAGACCACCTATTCCCTATAAAGCTTTACTTAAAGCACTTGTTTACAAGAATATTAAAAATATATCTTATCTTTCTGATCTGGCAAGAGAACTTCCGGATAATCCTGATTTAGCTTTAGTCTTTGGTTTTCATCCTCTTCGTCTACCTTGTGTAGAAAACTTTTCGGCCTTCTTAGGAGATACTGAAAATAGCATCTTCCAAAAGGTGAAAGATTCTCTGGTTAGTAAGTTAATCGAACTTAAAGAGATTAAGGGAACTCATCTTGCCTTCGATTCCTCTAATATCCCGGTTAAAGTTAAGGAAAACAACCTCAAGACTTCTATTAAAGATAGATTTGATAAAACCAAGAAACCTAAAGGTGACCCGGAATCTCGTCTTAGTATCATGGTCCTTTTCCCCAAGCCCTTTCAGAAAGAGTTTAAATACTTCTTTAGGTTACCGTAATTTTGTCCTCTCTGATGCCTTATCAGAATTACCCATTTTAGAAGAAACCAGGTCAGCCAATGTAGTAGACAGTAAAGTAATTATCCCTCAGCTTGAATTGGCCAAAGATAGGTTTGACCTTAATATCTGTGCGGTAATTGCCGATGCTGGCCTTGATTCAGA
>Ga0268276_1003663_pt1 | contig 11673 bp, 7 predicted proteins | sample saktaG_4_FD_190145 | JGI IMG/M metagenome (GOLD analysis project Ga0268276, IMG submission 190145) | Saline water microbial communities from Sakinaw Lake, British Columbia, Canada - sak_2010_1_5_45m | ecosystem: Environmental > Aquatic > Non-marine Saline and Alkaline > Saline ...
CCGATGTTGGATGCAACGACCGGTTTTTCTTTCCAGAGCGCCTCGGTAACGGTGAGCCCGAACCCTTCCTTTGATGACCGCTGGATGATGACCGAGGCCGCCCGCTGGATCGCGTTGACGAGGATATTGTTCTCGTTTGTAATCAGGATCACGTCCCTGTTCGGCGTCAGATGGCTGACAGAGTCCTGTATATGGCAGAAGATCTCCAGCCCTTCGGGATCGTCGCTTGCCATGCTCCCGCAGAGCACCAGCCGGCAGTCGACCTTCTTTTTAACCTCCCTGAAAATATCGATCACTTTCTCCGGGTTCTTCCACTTGTCGAACCGTGAGATCTGCGCAATAATGGGCTTGTCCGTCGGAATGCCGAACTTTTTTAAGTATTTCTTCATCACCGGCACGGGGAGGTCCATGTTCTTGGAAGAACAGGGGTCGATTGCCGGCGGGCAGACGCGCTGTTCCACTGCAAGGTCCGGCTGGACATACTTCTCGTTTGAGACAATAACCATGTCATAGCGGAGGAGGAACTTCTTGAAGTATTTCCAGAGCTCGGGGTCCGGTGCCGAAAGGTCGACATGGCAGCGCCAGATCCACGGCTGGGTCTTGGGATAATAGTTGATAAGCGGGAGGGGTTGCGGATCGTGCACGATTACGCAGTCATGGGTCATGTGCGTAAAGACGGAAAACTGTTCATTCGTCTGGAGGTAGATCTGTTTCTTGATTGGTGTCAGGTTGATCCTCTCGCCATGGAGGGCGTTGTGGAACTTCTTGGTGATCCCGAAAAAGTCCGGGTTGCCGTGGAGGATCCTCCAGCCCGATTTGACGCCCACGTAATTCATGAGCGGGATGAGCGAGGAGAGCATCTCCGCAACACCGCCGCCCTGGTATGTGGAATTGATCTGGACGATGTGCCGGTTTTTGAGGACACGTGCCCTGTGGTAGATTTCTGCAATCACCTGGTCTCCAACGATGCTGCGGTAGTCTTCAAGTACGCTGTACACCCGATACCCTCCCTGTTTTGTTCTTTTCCGGACCCGGACCGAGGTCTTTGAGCAGTTTCCTTACCGCATCCACCGAGCGGAGGCTGTAGGTGGCAAGCGATGGATCCGGACCAACCTTGATGGTATACGCAGTAGTGGGGAGCGCTGCAAATAAATCCTCATCGGTCCGGTCATCACCGACGGCAAAGACGAAATCATACGTGGTATTCGTAAGCAGACGGAGGGCGGCCGCCCCTTTGTTGATGCCGGAATCCTTCACCTCAACGACCTTGTCGCCTTCAAGAAGGGCAAGATGGAGGTTTTTTGTGCGGAGCATGAGGTCCTCCCGCAGCTCGATCGACCGCATACGCGCAAGTCCCGGGTCGGCATTCCGGAAGTGCCATGCGAGCGAGTACTCCTTCTCCTCGATGAATGTCCCCGCGGTCCTGTCCACGTACAACTCTAGGATCGGACGTATTTCGCTCTTCCAGTCCTTCGAAACGGGCGTGACCAGCTTCCACTCCCCGCCCCGTTCCCTGATCCAGATCCCGTGCTCAGCGATGAAATCAACACCCAACGTGCCAAACCACTGTTCAAGGACAGCCCGGTCGCGCCCGCTGGTGATGACCACCCGGTTCCGTGGATCACCGGCAAGCACCGCCAGGATCCGGAGGATCTCCGGGTCAGGGTGCGCCAGGTCCGGTGTCCCTGCAATCGGGACGAGCGTCCCGTCATAATCGAGAAAGAGGACCCGCGCCGTGGCATTCCGATACTCCTCCCTGACGTGTGCAACGAGATCGTCATCCATGAACCGCGCAGCAAGCATTTTCTGGTAGTTCTTGGTTGCTCCCAGTATACCTAAGAAGTCCGTGATCCACTTCTCCAGGTCATACCGCATGAGCCGCTCCTGCATCGCTACGAGGCGCTTTTTCTTCTCCTCCTCCGGCATGGTCAGTCCCTGGTAGATCGCAGAGGAAAATTCCTTAAGGTTGTTGGGGTTGACGAGGACCGCCTCGCTCAGCTCTTTTGCCGCACCGGCAAATTCGGAGAGCACGAGCATGCCCGGCCGCCCTCCCTTTGTTGCGAGATACTCCTTTGCCATCAGGTTCATGCCGTCCCGCAGGGGGGTGATGAGCGCGACGTCTGCAAGAACGTAGAGTGCGACGAGCCGGTGGAACGGCATGGACTTGAAGAGGTACCGCACCGGGGTCCAGCACATGGTGCCATGCCTGCCGTTGATCCTCCCAACCAGCTGGTCCACCTCGTGCTTGAGCCGGGTGTACTGGTCAATCCGGGTGCGGGAGGGGACCGCGACGAGGACGAACGTGACATGTTCCTTTAACTCCGGGTGCTCTTCGAGAAGCGCGTCGTACGCCATCAGCCGGAGCGGCACTCCTTTGGTATAATCGAGCCGGTCGACTGAAAGGATGATCTTTTCCGTGCCGACAAAATGCCGGATCCTGTTTATTTCTTTTTCCACCAGGGGGTCATGGACGGCACCGGCAAACCGTCTGTAATCGATTCCCATGGGGAAGGTGTCCACTTTCACCCTCCGGTCTCCTGCCTTTATCCTCGTCATCTCCTGCTCGTAGCCAAGGATCCTGCGGACTGCGTTGAAGAAGTAGGTGACGTACTCGAAGGTGTGGAACCCGATCAGGTCCGCACCAAGAAGGCCGGAGAGCACCTCCTTTCTCCATGGCAGGAGCCGGAAGACCTCATACTGGGGAAACGGGATGTGGAGGAAGAACCCGATCGTTGCATCCGGCAGTTTTTCCCGCAGCATGCCGGGCAGGAGCATCAGCTGGTAGTCATGGACCCATATCACATCGCCGGGACCTGCGACCGCACAGACGGCATCGCAGAATTTTTTGTTCACCTTTACGTAGATCTTCCAGGCGGCAGGGTCATACTCGGCATAGTGAGAGAAATAGTGAAAGAGCGGCCAGAGCGCCCTGTTGCAAAAGTCATTGTAGTACTTTTCGAACTCGTATTCCGAGAGGAAGACCGGCAGGCACTGGTGTTCCGACAGGAGCGCTGTAATCTTATGCCTGTCCTTTGCCGTGAGGTGCTTTCCCGAGATCCCCGGCCACCCCACCCATACCGCCTCCTGCTCCCGATAGATTGAGCCGAGGCCTGTGGCAAGCCCGCCGACACTCGGCACGAGGTTCAGGTCGTTTTCACGTTTGTGAACCGTCACCGGCAGCCTGTTTGATACAATAAACAGTCGGTTCATACGACGTATACCGCAATCATGTTTCATCGACGCAATATTATTTCAACTTTCTCCAGCAGGATGGTGGTGGCGACCCGGCCGGGGGTCTCCGGCAGCCGGGTGCCGTCCGGAATGCCGGGGGATACCGGACACGTAGCAGGACCTTACAGACCTCAACGGGCGTTTCATACCGGTAAAAGAGCCGGAATCAGCATCAGAATTGGTCTGCGACAAATGCGGTGGACGAGATGATATCGCCAAGACCTGCCGTCTTCCTTATGCCCTGCACGATGCGGGTGGGGACGACAATGACGAGCCGGCTCCCGCTCATGAATATGCCGGTCTCGTCCCACTCGCCGAGCGTTTCTTTGAGAGTGTCGCAGGCAGAGACGCCTTCCTGCGAGAGCTGCTGCTCACCCCCGCCGGCAGCGCCTGCTGCCGCGAGTGCGGCAAGGAGGAGGGCGTCCCGGGATCTTTTGGGCTCTGCGGTACCGTCGTCGAGAACGAGGAGGTAGTACCCGAAGGTATGGAGGTGGACGCGGGGCACGCCGGTCGCTTCCGCGAGGGAGATTGCGCCACGCACGCACGCGGGGAGTGAGCCGGCTACCGGAACGGCAGGACTTCCGCCCCGCAGGACCTGGAGCAGGAGGAAAAGCTCGCGCTCGTTCAGCCCGATACTGTCGGCATTCGGCAGGATGTGCCGCAACATCAGGGAAAGCACGGACCGGTCCGCGACCGTGACGCATTCGACATGCGTCCGCATCCCGGGATGGACGTCGCGGATTAAAGAGAGCTGTCCGGCCGCAGTGATGAAATCCTGCTCTGTCCGCAGGTACTGGTATCCCGAGAGGAATGCACGCCGGCAGGGCGCAATCGAAGCAAGAAAGTCCCCCATGGCACCGGCAGGGACGAGCACGGTCGCGGGGTCGTGGAGGGGGGACGCAATAACCCGGTTAGCCCGGGGGGTCACTCCGTCAGCGGGAGGGATAAGCCCCGGAGGGTATTCAAAAACGAGGTGGACAGCTTCGGTCCGCAGGTCCGCTTTCGGACCGAAGTCCAGGGTGCTGATGCCGGCCTGCTGCAGGAGAGCGCAGACCTGCGGGCCGGCACCGGGGAGAACGCAGGTCACCGAAGGGACACCGACAGAACGCAGGTGGAGCGCCGCAATCCCTGCCTGCCCGCCAACTGCAGTGCTGCCGGTGTTCCAGAACAGTGCGGTAAGGGAGCGGTACATGTCCGGGTCGGTCACGAACCACTCGTCCGCCATGTAATTCCTCATCGCCTGAACAAGCCGCCTGTGGAGGGGTTCTGCACCCGGAACTGCAGACGTTCCCAGTGATGCCAGCAGCCCGGCAGTGACCGGGATGACGCGGTCGATACAGGCATTAAACCCGGTGACTGTCGGTTCAAGGTGCGGCATACGCACTGCCCGGTACTGTTCTTCCCAGACTTCTGCTCCTGTAGTCACGTGCCTGTCCCTGAACACCCGTTTGGACGTCCTCTGATGAGAAGATTGCCATCCGCATACCGGCCCTCACGCGCGGGACACTGGTCTTTGCTGCCGGAATTTAACCCGGATCCGGGAAACGACCGTTCCCCCGGCAGATTGCACAGGTCTGCCTGACTATTGAGTGTCCTGCGCATATTACCGCTGACTGAAAGGGGATGAATAAAAAAAAGTACCGGGGTTCCGGAGTTACTGGTATTCCGGGGGCTGCACCTGCTTTGGCAACCCGCCCTTGAAGTGCTGCCGGATCTTGCTGTAATAGTCCCGCAGGTTGGGGTTCATCGTCGGATGGACCTTCTTCTGGGCTTCTTCAAAATGCTGAAACGTTATTGCCGTTGAACCTTCACGCAACGCGAGCATGCCCGCTTCCCGGCAAAATGCTTCGATGTCCGAACCAACAAAACCCTCGCTCTCTTCTGCAATCTTCACGATGAAGGCATCACGCTTTTTATCGGTGAGGACAAGGGATTTTTCGTGCATGAGTTCGATAAGTTTGCGCCTGCGTTCACCTTTGAGGAGACCGGTACTCACGTCCGTTTTCTTTTCGATGGCCGGGCTCAGTTCTTCCACAGTAACGGCACGGTTCCTGCCCCACGTTTCGACCAGCTCGCCAACCGCATCCTCCGTGTATCCCGCGGTAAGCTGAACAAGTTGTTCGAGAGTCGCGCCCTCAAGGGGCATGAGCCGGGTGTGGATACCGATGATCTTCTTCCGGTCTTCCAGCGTCGGTTCGCCGATATACACGAGCCGGTCGAACCTGCCTGCCCGCAACAGCGCCGGGTCCACGATATCCGGCCGGTTGGTCGCGCCCATCACCACGACGTCCTTGAGCTCGACGAGCCCGTCCATCTCGGTGAGGATCTGGTTGAGCACGTTGTCGATCACGTGCGAATCGCCCGAAGAGCCGCGGGCAGGGGCGAGTGCATCGATCTCGTCAAAGAATACGATTGAGGGGGCGACCTGCCGGGCCTTTTTGAAGACCTCGCGGACCGCACGTTCGCTCTCGCCAACCCACTTGGAGAGGAGTTGGGGGCCGCGGATCGGGATGAAGTTCGCGCCGCTCTCGCTTGCTACCGCCTTTGCGATCAGGGTCTTTCCCGTCCCCGGCGGGCCGTAGAGGAGGACACCCCGGGGGGGTTCGATACCAAGGTCTTCGAACTTCTGCCGGTGCGTGAGCGGGAGCTCGATTGCCTCGCGCACCTCGGTCTTTGCCGATTCCAGTCCGCCGACGTGCTCCCACTTCACGTGCGAGACCTCGAGCATCACCTCGCGCATCGCACTGGGCCCCACGTCCCGCTGGGCGCTCCGGAAATCCGCAGCGAGCACCTTGAGGGTATCAAGGATTTCCTGCGGGATCTCTTTCGCGTCAAGGTCGAGTGCAGGAAGATAGCGGCGCAGTGCGCGGATTGCGGCCTCGCGGGCGAGTGCGGCAAGGTCGGCACCCACAAACCCGTGCGTCTGCTGGGCGAGCACGTCAAGGCTTACGTCTTCGGCAAGCGGCATGCCGCGGGTGTGGATCTTCAGGATATCAATCCGGTCCGGCTCCGCAGGAACGCCAATCTCGATCTCCCGGTCGAACCTGCCGGGACGGCGGAGCGCCGCATCGATCGCATCGACCCGGTTCGTTGCACCGATCACGACCACCTGCCCGCGCTCCTCGAGCCCGTCCATCATGGTCAGGAGCTGGGCAACGACGCGCCTCTCAACTTCACCGGTCACTTCCTCGCGCCGGGGGGCGATCGAGTCCAGCTCGTCGATAAAGATGATCGACGGTGCGTTCTCCCGTGCCTCTTCAAAGACCTCACGGAGGCGCTGTTCGCTCTCTCCATAGTATTTCGATATGACCTCGGGACCGGCAATCGAGATGAAATGCGCACCGCTCTCATTCGCAACCGCTTTGGCGATCAGGGTCTTTCCCGTCCCCGGCGGGCCGTAGAGGAGGACTCCCCTTGGCGGCTCAATGCCCAGCTTCTGGAAGAGCTCGGGGTGGCGCAGGGGGAGCTCGATCGTCTCCCGCAGGCGCTGGAGCTCGTCTTTTAACCCGCCGATGTCCTCGTACGAGAACCTTTTCAGCCCTTCAAAACCGGCAGCGGGCTTGTCTGAGAATTCAACGCTCGTGTTCTTGGTGATGATCACCGCTTCTTCCGGTTCGATCTCGACAACTTTGAATGCGACGATCTGCGGCTGGACAAACGGGAGCCCCAGCATGATGGGCACCGAGTCGTTCAACGTCACCGGGAAGTCGATGAGCCCGTTCATCACATGGGGGTTGTTCGCGATCGGGATCTTCTTGGGGAGGTCCTCGGGGGGTGCAAGGACGACCCGCTTTGCCTCGACTTCATCGGAGATCGTGGAGACCTTTACGGTGTCCCCGATGCTCACGCCGGCGTTGATCCGCGTAAAATTATCGATACGGATCTTGCGCTGGTTCCAGTCCTCCACAAGCGCACGCCAGACCTTTGCCACCGTGCGGCGCTTTCCCTCGATTACAACCAGATCACCGGGAGATATTTTTAAAAGCAGCATCGTCTCGGGATCAAGCCGCGCCTTCCCGCCCCCCTGGTCGCCGGGATATGCGGAATCCACCCTCAGTTGAACTTCAGCCATTACCTTAAAGGTCATATACGGAGGGATTTATAGGTACTGTAACGGTATGCGAATCCTCATCTTTGATCCTTTCCATGGTGCAGCGGGCGATATGATTATCGGAGCCCTGCTCGACTGCGGGGCTGACCGCGACCTTGTCATCCGGGCGATGAAGTCCGTCGTAGGAACACCCAGAATCAGCACGGTCACCCGGTGCGGGATCCGGGGGATCGCCGTGAAAACCCGTGCGACCAAAACCCACCGAACGCTCCAGGAGGTGCTGGCACGGTGTGAACAGGCAGATGCACCGCCGGAAGCGCTCGCGATGGCACGCCGGGTCTTTACCCGGATCGGGGCGGCAGAGGAGACGGTGCACGGGGAACAGACTCACTTTCACGAGGTTGGGGCGGACGATGCGGTCGCTGATGTTGTCGGCGCCTGTACGGCTCTTGAGTCGCTGGGAGTTGACGGTGTTGCAGTCCTCCCGGTCACGCTGGGGCGGGGAACTGTCAGGGGTGCGCATGGGACATATCCGGTCCCGGCACCGGCCACCGTGCACATCTTTGCGGGGACAAAAATTTCCACAAAGGCAGGGGAGGAAGAAGGGGAGCTCTGCACCCCCACGGGAGCTGCACTGCTTGCTGAGTTTGTGACAGCCCGGGAACCTGAAATCGGTTCGTACAAGATTCTCACGGTGGGCTATGGCGCCGGTTCCCGTAACTCCCCCGGCACACCCAACGTGCTGCGGGCGATGATCGTTGAGACCTTCGCGCAGGCGATACCTCTTGACTCTGTCGATGTCCTCGAAACCAACGTTGACGATGTGAGCGGGGAAGTGATCGCCCATGCCATCACGCTGCTCATGGATGCCGGAGCGCGCGATGCGAGCGCGGTCCCCTGCATCATGAAGAAAGGCCGGCCCGGGTATCTTGTCCACGTGATATGCGCCCCGGAGACGAGCGCCGGGCTCTCTGAACTCATGGCCCGCGAACTGGGCACGCTGGGCATCCGGTGTATCCCTGCTGTCCACCGGTTCGTCGCAGACCGGACGACGATGGAGGTCGAGGTTATTTTTGACGGGCATCACCGGAAGATGCCGGTCAAATGCGGGTGGATCCGGCGCAGGATCTATACCCTCAAACCGGAGTTTGAACCTGCGCGTGCATGGGCCTCAGAGATGGACGTCCCGGTGCGGGACGTGCTGCAGGCAGTAACCGAAGCCGGGTGGCAGGTTGCCCGGAACCGGGGCGGGGCACGCGATGAAAAGTGAGCGCATACGATCAGGCAACGAGGCGCTCGACCAGCTCCTCGGCGGCGGCATCGAACCAAAGACCATCACCCAGTTTGTGGGCGAACCGGCAGCCGGGAAGACCACGCTCTGCCTGATCGCCTCCGTCACCTGCCTTCGGGCCGGGCACACGGTCATCTGGATCGATACCGAAGGATTCTCGGTTGAGCGCTTCCGGCAGGTTGCCGGGGACGGGGCAGAGAAGCTTGCCGAACGGCTTGTCCTCTACGAACCCGTGGATTTCGTCCAGCAGGGCTCAATGATCCTGGATGCAGACCAGGTCCTCAAGACTAACAACGTCGGGCTCCTTGTCATGGATTCGGCAACGGCTCTCTACCGCACGGAGCTTGACCGGGGCAGGGGTGCAATGCAGGCGCTCACCCGCCAGATGCTGATGCTGCTTGGCTATGCAAAGCGGTACGGCATACCGGTGCTCATCACCAACCAGGTGTATGTCGATACGGCAACCAACAAGTATTCCGGGCTGGGTGGCACCGCCCTCGGGCACATATCAAAGGCGATCGTCCGTCTCGAAAAACGGGGAGGCATGGGCGAACGGCGTGCACATCTGGCAAAACACCGCTCCCTTCCGGAACATGCCTCGTTTGATTTTGATATGGCAGAGTCCGGTATCAGGATTATTACATAAAAATTCCCGGCCCCGTGGTAAAATCTTAACTTTTATATCTTGGTTCAATAGATATTTGCAATACAATGGCCCTGAAACGGGTGACCACGGCGATGATCAAGGAGTTGTTAGGGCGGTACCCGAAGGGCCTGAGCATCACCCAGATTGTGAGAAACATCAATATCAACCGGAACACCGCCGGGAGATATCTCGAGAACCTCATGGTCTCCGGCCAAGTGGAGATGCGCCAGTACGGGATGGCAAAGATCTACCGGCTTGCCCAGCGCGTCCCGCTGTCTGCGATGCTCTCGATCTCGTCAGAGCTGATCATGCTCCTCGACAACGGCCTCCGGATCATCTATGCCAACGAGCCGATGTACCGGTTCCTTGGCACTACCCAGGAGGAACTCTATGGGAAAAATATCGAGTTTAGCCCCTGCGTCACGGTATGTGATGAGGAATTTGACACGTTGAAAAAACACTTAAAGGCAGGCCTTGCCGGCAGGGAGTGGAGCGGTGAACTGTCCCTTGCAACCAAAAATATGGTATTTTCCTGCCGGATCGCTCCTGCCGTCTTTGAGGAGGGGCAGCGCGGGGTCTCGCTCCTCCTTGAGGATATTACCGAATGGAAACGGGCTGAAAAATCGCTCAGGGAGAGCGAAGACCGGTACCGCAAACTTGTAGAGATATCTCCTGATGCAGTCATCCTCCACTTAAACGAAAAGATCATGTACATGAACCCTGCGGCCCTCGAACTCCTTGGATTCCCGCAACCCGGCGAGGTCATCGGTAAAAATGTTCTTGATCTCATCCAGCCGGATTTTCGCGACAGAGTCAGGAAGAACATTCAAATTGACCTCATGGGGGACAGGACACTCCCGGTCGAACTGCAGATGATCCGGGCCGATGGGACACTGATAACTGTTGAGGGCAGGGGAGTGCGGACGTTTATCGGGGGACAACCTGCAGTGCAGGTGGCAATACGGGACGTCACCGAGCGTAAACGGGCGGAAGAGGCATTGTGCCAGAGCGAAGCGACGGCACGGGCACTCATCAATGCACCGACTGACTCTGTGCTGTTGCTGGATCTGCAGGGTGTAATCCTTGACCTGAACGATACTGCAGCCCGGCGATTGGGAAAGACAAAAGATGAATTGATCGGCGTGCTCGCAGATTCAGTCCTTCCGGAAGAGATTTCACACATGAGGCGATCGCTGATCTCCCGGATAATCGATAAGAAGGAGGCGGTCCGTTTTGAGGATGACCGGGACGGGATCTGGTTCGATACCGTCGCATTTCCGGTAATTGGCGCGAACGGTGAAGTGAACAGGATTGCGATCATCGCCCGTGACATCACCGAGCGGAAGCGGTTTGAAGAGGCGCTGCGGCAGAGCGAGGGAAAACTCAACGCGATGCTGCAATCCATCACCGACCCCATGACCATGATGGACGGGGACCTCACCCTCATCTGGGCTAACGATATGGCCAGACGGTGCTTCGGCAACGATATCGTTGGCAAAAAATGTTACGAGGCATTTCACCAGCGGCAGAACCCCTGCGAACCCTCTCCCTGCCTGACGCTCAGGGCATTCCGGGACGGAAAAATACACCGGCATGAGACGACCGTGATTGATATACAGGGAAAGACACGGTTCTTTGACTGCACAGCAAATGTCGCCCTGAGAGACGAGACCGGCAGACCAACCGCAGTACTTGAGATCTCGCGGGATATTACTGAGTGGAAACTGGCAGAAGAAGCACTGCAGAAGCGCTCGTAAGAGTTTCGTCCGCCTGCGGTACGAGACCCCCGATATGGATTGCTAAAAGGATACTTGATATTATACCCTTATTCCTTTTCCTTCATGACAAGCGTAAACGTCGTTCCCGCCGTCCGGTCAAGTTCAATCGTCCCGCTCAGCTGTTCCACCAGGCTCACTACTAACCGGTGCTAAAGGGATTTTTTATTTCTCATCCAGTCGATGTCTTTTGGTATCCCGATCCCCCTGTCCCTGATGAAGAGCACAAGGGTATCGCCTTCCCGCCGTCCTGTAATGGTGATCTCCCCGGTTGTATCTTTGGGAAACGCGTGCTTTAATGAGTTTGAAACGAGTTCGCTGAAAATAAGGCTGATGGGGATTGCAGAGTCTATGGTAATCTGCAGGTCTTTCATTTCGACGTTCAACCGGATATGATGAGGATCGACATTATTGAACTTGAAAAGGCTCGTTCCCAGAAATGTGACGATTTCGGACAAGTCGATCCTGGAGATGTCGTCGGCACGGCACATTCTCTCATGAAGTAAATCGTTTAGGACAGAACTCTGGCACGCTACGCTTAATAATGCACCATTATCTTCTTTTTTTTGACACAAAAAATGGAAATTAACCGTTGATATAACTCCTCGAAGAAGATAGTGAGTTATTGTTCATTCTATAAAAGGATTGGAGAGAACAAACGAGGCAGGGTAATATGGTA
>Ga0268276_1003664_pt1 | contig 11669 bp, 12 predicted proteins | sample saktaG_4_FD_190145 | JGI IMG/M metagenome (GOLD analysis project Ga0268276, IMG submission 190145) | Saline water microbial communities from Sakinaw Lake, British Columbia, Canada - sak_2010_1_5_45m | ecosystem: Environmental > Aquatic > Non-marine Saline and Alkaline > Saline ...
GTCCTAACCATTAGACGATGGCGGCATGTTGAATATCCTTTTGAACAATTCTTCTTTTTTATAACTATTATTTTTTAATTCCAATTCTCTTTTTCTCGCCAATGTTTTATCTAGATATGATTCATAGTAAACCAATTCCATCGGCAATTTATGTTTTATTGATTTAGTTTTACCTTGATTGTGCTCCAAAATTCTCTTCTTAAGATCAGCAGTATACCCTATGTAAGTACTACTATCTTTTTTACTTTTTAACACATAAATATAAAACATACTCCGAGATAGAATGCCACCCTACGGGTGGTCACCCGCGAGGGTGAAAAACCTGGTGTCCTAACCATTAGACGAACGGGCCATAAATGACGAGAATATTATAATATATCACACACAATAAGTCAATACCCCTTTTTGTTAATAATTAATGCAATCTCACACACTAGCCAAAAATCAACTTTTTTGTTAGAATAGTAATTAATTATGGAACTAGATAATATCAAAAAAAATATTGTTGACTTTATACAAAGACAAGCTGGTGACAAACCGGTAGTTTTGGGTTTGAGCGGTGGGCTAGATTCTTCAGTAGTTGCCTATCTGGCTGTCGAAGCTCTTGGGGCTGACAAAGTACATGGGTTGATTATGCCCTCCCCTACCAACACAGACGAAGATCTTATGTTGGCTGGGCTTATAACAAAAAACCTACAGCTTACAGCTTCCAGCTTACAGCTTGATTCTATCATCAAATCATACGCTGAAACATTAGAAGATAATTTTAGTAAGCAAGTTCTCGGCAACCTCAAAGCCCGCATCCGTATGACCCTGCTCTATGCCAAAGCCAATGAAATAAACGGACTAGTTTTGGGAACGGGCAATAAAACTGAAATTATGACTGGATATTTCACCAAACACGGCGATGGCGGAGTTGACCTACTACCAATTGGTGATTTGTACAAAACAAAAGAACGCAAACTGGCCAAATACATTGGCATTCCCCAAGAAATAATTGATCGCCCCCCGACCGCCGGACTTTGGGAAGGACAAACTGACGAAGCTGAGATGGGAATAACTTATAATATGCTTGATAAAATTTTAATGGCAATAGAAAATAATGAAAGTTTGGCTGATTTTAATAATGATGATGTAACACTAGTAAAAAATTTAATCAAAAATTCCGAACACAAAAGGCTTTTGCCACCAGTATGTGCGATCAGATAGATACACAGATCTAACGGATCTAACAAATCAAAACGAATTCGTAATAATTCGTTAAATCAGTTCAATCCGCGTATCTATTTAAATTATGTTAAAAGCACTTTTTGTTGGAAGATTCCAACCATTCCATCTCGGCCACCTAGATGCCATCAAACAAATCTCAGAAGACAAGATCATTATTGGTATTGGTAGTTCACAGTATAGTGAAACAGATGAAAATCCATATAGTTTTGAAGAGAGAAAAGACATGATTGTAGATGCTTTACAAAAAGAAAACATAAACTATAAAATAATTGCCATTCCCGATATTCATGATGAGATCAATTGGGTAGAACATGTCAAAAAAACTGTTGGTAATTTTGATGTTGTTTACACTGGCAATGATTGGGTAAAAAAGTTGTTCAAAGAAAAAAATATATTGGTCAAAGATATTAAAATTAATATTCCAATATCAGGTACAAAAATTAGAGCCAAATTAAAAACAAAAAAATTATGACCAAACAACAAACCATAAAAAAATACTTTGATCAAAAAGAAAAATTATCTATCAAAAATCCCAAATACAAACACCAAATAAAATGGTTTACTGATTTTATGTTGAAAGAAGATCTTGATAACAAAGGTGATATTACCACCAATACTGTCATCAAAAATAATCCCAAAGTTACTGCTAATATTATTGCAAAAGAAACTGGTATATTGGCTGGATTGGAAGAAATAACTTGGCTTACAAAAAGTTACAAGTTACAGGTTACAAGTTACAAGAACGATGGAGAAAAAATAAAAAAGGGAGAAAAAATAATTAAACTTTCAGGAACAATTAAAGATATTCTAAAACTAGAAAGAACTATTCTAAATATATTACAACGAATGTCTGGCATTGCTACCCAAACAAATAAACTTGTTAAAAAAAATACCCCCCTCCTCTGCCCTACCCGAAAAACCCACTGGGGACTTCTTGATAAAAAAGCTGTCACACTCGGTGGTGGTGGCACACACAGACTCGGACTTTATGATTGGATTTTAATAAAAGATAACCATTTGAAACAAGTTACAAGTTACAAGTTACAAGTTACAAGTTTTTATGAAGTTGAATGCAAGACAGAAAAACAATTTGCTGAATTCATAAAACTAAAACCTAATGCCATAATGCTAGACAATTTTACGCCAACAAATATTAAAAAAATATTAAAAAAATATTCATCAACTATAAAAGATATTATTATCGAAGCCTCTGGTGGTATTAATGAAAAAAATATTAAAGAATACCAAAAAACTGGCGCGGATATTATTTCTTTGGGTAGCCTAACACATTCGGTAAAAAGTTTAGATATTAGTTTGGATATTGTTTGATAATATCATCCCAAACATAATAATTGATTCTACTCTAATTTAAGTTAGCAGAATACATTCACAAGTAAATCCAAATTATTAATAATAATTAACTTAAAATTATGCCTAAAATCGGAATTATTGGAGGATCTGGACTAGAAGATCCAAATATTTTAGAAAATATAGAGAATAAAACAGTTAATACCCCTTATGGCGAACCTACATCTTCTTTAAAATTAGGAAAAATAAAAGGAGTAGATGTCGTTTTATTATCTCGTCACGGACGAGAACATACCATACCGCCCACACAAGTAAATTTCAGAGCTAATATTCATGCACTCAAAGAAGAGGGGTGTACACATATATTGGCTAGTACTGCTGTTGGATCTCTTCGTGAAAAAATTGGCCGAGGTGATCTAGTTATTCTTGATCAATTTATAGATTTTACGTGCCATAGATTTTCAACATTCTACGAAGAATTTCAACCACACAAACCAGAACATTGTCCCATGGCAGAACCATTTTCTACCGAACTTAGGGAACTTTTAAACACTACTTGTGATGAACTCGGCCTTGCACACCACAAAAGCGGCACAGTAATAACTATTGAGGGACCAAGATTCTCAACAAAAGCAGAGAGCAATATGTTCCGAATCTGGGGAGGAGATGTTATTAATATGAGCATTGCACCAGAAGCAGCACTTGCTAATGAGGCAGGTATTCCATATGCTGCCGTTGCAATGTCTACTGATTATGATTGCTGGAAAAAAGATGAAAAACCTGTAACTTGGGAAGTGGTGTTAAAAATCTTTAAGCAGAATGCGAATAATGTCACTAATTTATTGATTAATACAATTACAAAAATCAAATAATATGCCAAATATGATAAAATCCAAAATCAGAACTGTTCCTAACTGGCCCAAAGAAGGAATAATGTTTAGGGATATCACTACTCTTCTTAAAGACGCAGAAGGATTCAAACAAACACTTGACTTGCTTTATGAACACCACAAAGATACTGGCATTGATTTTATCGTAGGAATTGAATCCCGAGGATTTATAATTGGCTCGGCTCTGGCTTATCGCTTGGGCATTGGCTTTGTGCCAATAAGAAAAAAAGGTAAACTTCCAGCTGAAACAGAATCAGAGGAATATGAACTTGAATATGGAACAGATAAAATTGAAATCCACAAAGACGCAATACCAGTCGGTGCGAAAGTACTACTTGTAGATGATCTAATTGCTACCGGAGGTACAGCACTCGCTGCTTGCAATTTATTAAAAAAACTTGGTGCAGACGTGTTAGAATGTTCAGTCATCATCAATCTACCGGAATTGGGGGGAAAAAAGAAACTAGAAGATGCAGGATATAAAGTTTTTAATTTAATAGAATTTGAAGGAGAATAAATTATGATTATCTTAGGTATTGAATCTTCCTGCGACGACACTTCCGTCGCCTTGCTGGACATAACTGATAAAGAAATAAAAATCCTAGCTGAACGTACTGCTAGTCAAATTGAGATACATAAAAAATATGGTGGCGTCGTACCAGAAATTGCTGGACGACTTCACGCGGAAAAAATAACCCCACTAATCGAAACGGTTCACGAATTAACACAAATAAAAAAACCCGATGTAATTGCTGTCACTTCTGGACCGGGATTAATTACTGGATTACTTGTTGGTATTGAATCAGCCAAAACCTTATCATATTTGTGGAATGTACCTATTGTAAGTGTTAATCACATTGAGGGTCACATCTACTCTCCGTTTATTAATAACGATACGATCTTCCCACTTCCCACTTCCCACTTCCCACTTCTCGCTCTAATAGCAAGTGGCGGTCATTCGGAAATTATTTTAAGTACCGAGGAAAGAAAATATGAACGTGTTGGCGGAACCAAGGATGATGCAGCCGGTGAATGTTTTGACAAAGTCGCCAAACTACTCGGATTTGATTATCCAGGTGGACCAAAAATTTCTAAATTCGCCGAGACTGGCGATCCTCAAGCTATCAAATTCCCTCGCCCCATGATTGACTCTGATAATTTTGATTTTAGTTTTTCTGGACTCAAAACCTCCGCTCTTTATTGGTTACGCGACCACAAATTATCCGCCATGAAAATTAATCCTATAAATTTAATAGCAGGAATTTTTGGTGTACAAAAAGAAGAAGTAACTATAAATGATTTCTGTGCCAGTTTTGAACAAGCAATAGTAGATTTATTAGTTTCAAAAACATTGAAGGCAGTAAAAAAATACCAACCAAAAACTGTCATCCTCGGCGGTGGTGTTAGTGCCAACAAAAAACTCCGTGAAACATTAGGATCTGAAATAAAATTACAATCACCAAATTCCTTATTCCTTATTCCTTTTTCCTTATATTCAATGGACAACGCTGCCATGATCGCCGTCGCAGCTTACACCCACGCAAAAAATAAAAACTTTACCCAGCACCACTTTTTTTCATCAAAAAAAAGTAGTGCTGGGTTTACAAACTGGAAAAACTTACAAGCTAATCCGAATTGGAAGATTGCCCACTAATCTTTAACACAAATCTACACTAATATTTTATGAAAAAGATTTTTATAAAAAATATAAAGAACGCTCCACACACTTTCAAAAATCCCAAACATCTCTCAAAAATTAAAAAAATATTCACTACATGGATTAAACTTTATTTATAATTCCACATTAAACATATGTCTCTTAAAATCATAGGTGGCTCTAGTCACAAAGAATTTACAAAAAAAATCTGCGAACACTTAGGAATTGAAGAAACAAAAAGCTCATCATTTATCTTTAGCAATGAAGATCGTTTTGTTACTATTGATGAACCAGTACGTGGCGATGATATTTTTATTATTCAAACCCACAGCTCCCCCGTTGATGCTAATATAATGGAATTACTTATTTATATTAGAACTCTACGCGATGCTTCGGCTGGAAGAATCACAGCAGTTCTACCCTATTTCTCTTATGCCCGCTCAGACAAAAAAGATCAGCCTAGAGTTTGTATTACAGCAAAATTAATAGCCGACATGTTGGAAAAAGCCGGTGCTAATAGAGCACTTATCATGGAAATGCATTCACCACAACTACAAGGCTTTTTTAATATTCCTTGTGATCACCTAGTTGGTGCGCCAGATATTGTAAAACATTTAAAAAATAATTGGGATTTGGGAAATTATGTACTAGTCGCCGGTGACAGTGGTGCCACCAAAATGATGGAACCTTACGCTGATGCACTACATTTGCCAATTGCCATGATGGACAAAAGAAGGATCGGTAATAAAGAAAAAGTAAAAATCAAGGGCGTAATTGGTGATGTGACAAGTAAAAAAGTCTTGATTATTGATGATGAAACTCTAAGTGGTGGAACTCTGGTAGAAGATGCTGAATTTTTATTAAATACTGCTGGTGCAATAGAAGTTGATGCTTGTTTTATTCATGCAAACTTAGGAAAAGGTGCGGCTGAAAAATTAAATAACTCTTCAATAAAAAGATTCCTAACAACAGACACAATACCATCACAGCATTTTGGACTAAGAAATTTAGAGATTATCTCAGTTGCCAAACGCTTTGCTGACATAATAAAGAGAATTCATAATAACGAAAGTGTTAAATCATTAAACGATATCTAAAAACTAAAAAACAATAAACTAATTATCTACTATATGCCATACATCTTACAATCTAATCGTGACCGTTTGGATCCAAAAATAAAAGAATTGGCTAAAACAATTGATTTCAACCAACGAGCCGGTGAATTAAATTATACAATCACCAAACTTTTATTGACCCTCAAAGGTGCGGGAAAATATCAAGATTACAACGAACTAATCGGCGCCCTAGAATCAGCCAAGCTAGAATTCTACCGCCGTGAAATCGCACCTTACGAAGATGTGAAAGTAAAAGAAAATGGTGATGTTTACTAAACATCGTTAAATAAAAATTACCAGCTTATGCTCGTATTTTTTATTTTATCAACTATTTAATTTAAACAAAAGATGCAGAAAAAACTTGGGGGTTTGGGGGTAAAACTGTTTGAGCCCCCAGTGCATTGCCAATGATTATTTACTTAGTAGCTATGGGGCGAGTTTTTTATCCCCAAAACTTTTTGTTACTTTTTGGTTACAAAAAGTAAAAGTACAACGGTGATAAAAAAATTAGTCTAGTCTGACTGTTCTTATCAAATTAAAAACATGTCTACCCCAAAAAAATTTTAAATAAAAATAGTACGTACTAAAATACGTACTACAACATAATTTTTTAAAAAATCACTCAACTTCTCTCACTTCCAATAAATTAACATTACCAGCCTGCCCGACTGGCTCTCCAGCTACTACAATCAATCGGTCACCCGCCTTTACTAAGGACAATTTCTTCAACTGAGACACTGCTCTCTCTACCAGCTCCTCTATAGTCTGGCAGGGCTGTAAAACGAACGGTAAGACCCCCCAAGACAGGTTTAGTTGGCATCTTACTCTATCGGTGGCAGTCGCCACTACAATAGGCAATTCTGGCCTATAGCGGCTAATCAGGCGAGCGGTTTCACCAGACAAAGAAGCGGCCAAAATAGCCTTAGCACCAACTTTTTCAGCCAAAGAACGAGAAAACTGACTAATTACCTCATCAACCTTAGTATTCTTATTTTTTGGCTCGTGCATTAACAAATCGTCATAAACTGATTTTTCTGTGCCAATAATTATTTCTGCCATGGTTTTGACCGTTTCCACCGGGTATTTACCAGTCGCTGTTTCATTGGAAAGCATAACCGCATCAGTATGATCAATTACCGCATTAGCCACATCTGATACTTCGGCTCGAGTTGGGCGAGGATTATTTTGCATAGAATCAAGCATCTGGGTGGCCACAATAACTGGCTTGGCATAATCAAGTGCCAAATCAACTAGTTTTTTCTGAATTAACGGCACATCTTTGGCCGGCGTTTCTATACCCAAATCCCCTCTTGCCACCATAATACCATCGGCCACTGCTAAAATTTCTTTGATATTTTTTACTGCTTCACTTCTTTCAATTTTTGCAATAATTCTAATTGGCTGTTCTGATACGATATTTAATTCCTTTTCAAATTGTTTTATTAAATAACGTAAATCCAAAATATCTTCAGCACTAGTGACGAAAGATAATGCAATAAAATCAACTTTATGAGCCACACCAAACTTAGCATCGGCCTTATCTTTTTCTGTCAAAGCACGGACAGTTAATTTTGAATCTGGAACATTGATACCTTTGTGAGAAACGATGTGTCCGGAGACAACAACTTTAGTAATAATTTTGGTACCAGCTACTTCAATAATTTTGGTTTCTATCCGACCATCGTCCAAAAGCAAACGTTCGCCTTTTTTTAAAAATTTATGCAAATCACTGTAATCAATTGGGATTATATCTTTAACATACTTATCCAAAGATGTATCAAAAGTAACCAGATCATTTTCCTTCAAATCAATTCCAGCTTCTGGCAACAATCCAACCCTAATTTTAGGACCTTGCAAATCTTGCATAATCGCGATTGCTGATCCCGTTTTTTTGTTTAATTCTCTAATATTTTTAATCAGTATCTCATGATTATCAAAATTCCCATGCGAAAAATTAAGCCGAGCCACATTCATGCCAGCTTCAAACATTTTTTCAAGTATTTCTTTTGATTCACAGGCTGGTCCAATTGTACAAATAATTTTAGTGCGTTTTTTTTGCATAAACTTTTTTAAGAAACTTAATAATTTCCAATTGCTTCTAATACTTTTTGTAATTGACCAGAAGAAATATTGCCCAACAATTCATTTACTTGTGAAGATTGAACACCGGAAACACCCAAAACACTGGAATATTGTCCAACCAAATTTTTGACAAAAGCTGGTAAATAAAACAAAGCAAAAATAATTGGAACTATAATTAACGCCAGACGCAAATAGTTACCAATTACCATCAAAGTCAAACGGCGTTTTATATTTTTGTTTTGTTCATAAATTATCTGCGACCACTTTATATTTTTTTCTATTAAATCCTTAAGATCAACACTTTTGCTGGTATTTAAATTAACCTCAATCTTTGGTTGATTTTTATCTTCTGGAATATCCTCAACTTCAGCCAGATCTTTTTCTTCAACTTTTTTATTTGTCTTAATTTTTTTAAGCATAGAATTCTAACAATCAATTATTTTATAAATTTAATTTTTTTTATCTTTTTCTAGAGAACGAATCTCGCTTTTAAACTTTTTAACATCTTCAAAAGAACGATAAATAGAAGCGAAACGGATATAAGCAATTTTATCAAACTTACGAAGATGTTTCATAACAATCTCACCAATATCCGAACTGGTAATCTCACGTTTTTTCTTCTTTTGTAAATCTCGCTCAACTGCTGAAATCATACCATCAAATTTCTCTTGGGTGTAAGGGCGTTTGGCCAAAGAATGCAAAATCCCCCGCTCTAATTTGTTGCGCGAATAAGCTTCTCTAATTCCGTCACGCTTTATAACTACAATATCCAAAAGTTCCACTTGTTCCAAAGTGGAAAATCGATAATTGCATTTAATGCACTCGCGACGTCGACGAATCATCAACCCCTCATTTGAGACTCTAGAGTCAATCACTTTGGTTTCTTTTGAACGACAAATTGGACAATACATAAACACTAATCATAAGACTAATAAGCACTAATATTATAACATAACAATAAAGAAATAAAAAGTTTCACCAAAGTGAAACTTTTTATTTCTTTATTTGTGTAGATTAGTGGTCACAAATCCATTTTTCGACGGATAAAGGCTGGAATTTCCAAATCGTCTGCTTTGTCTTTTTCTTCCACAAAAATATTAGAATTTCCTTTTTTATCTTCTTCTCTTTTTGATCCCAAAGCTGAAACTGTCTTGATAATAAATCCGGGGCGTTTAATTTCCTTTTCTTCAACTTCCTCTTCATTTTTATTATCCTTTTCATCTCTAATATTATCTTTTTGTTTTTTGTTATCAAATATACTACTGGCATAAAAAGGCTTAGTTGCACCAAACAAAGGACGGGCTTCTTCTTCAACCCGAGATAATTTTCTTTCTCGTCCGTCAAAACCAGTAGCCACCACCGTAATTCTAATGTCATCACCCATTGATTCATCAATTATCGCACCAAATATAACCTTGGCATCCTCATCGGCTGAATTGGTGATAACTTTGGCTGCCTCAGAAACTTCCTGCATACCCAAATTCTGTCCACCCGTCACAGTAAATAATATTCCCCGAGCACCCTCTATGGATAATTCCAAAAGTGGACTAGAAATAGCTGCTTTGGCCGCTTCAATTGCTCTATTCTCGCCAGTACCAGTACCAATACCCATAAGGGCGGAACCAGTATCATGCATAATTGCTCTGACATCGGCAAAGTCAACGTTAATAAGACCTGGTACGGTGATAAGTTCAGAAATACCTTGTACGCCTTGTCGCAAAACATCATCAACTATTTTGAAAGCATCTAAAAGTGAAGTTTTTTTATCAATGATTTGTAAAACCCGATCGTTGGGAATTGTAATAATAGTATCCACATTACGCACCAACTCAGCATAAGCTTTATCGGCAATGGATTTTCTCTGTGGTCCTTCAAAAGAAAACGGTTTGGTGACAACAGCTACGGTTAGTGCCCCAGCTTCACGAGCAATTTCGGCAATAATTGGACTGGCACCAGACCCAGTACCACCACCCAAACCACAGGTTAAAAAAACCATGTCAACATCTTTTAAGCTTTCTCTAATTTCATTTTGTGATTCTTCAGCACTACGTTTACCTAATTCTGGATCCATACCAGCACCTAAACCGCGCGTCACTGTTTTTCCAATGTGTAATTTGTGAGCAGCACTATTGTGATGGAGAGCTTGGACATCAGTATTCATGGCAACAAAATCAACCCCTCTAATCCCAGATTTTACCATTCTATCTACCGCCGACCCACCCGACCCACCCACACCTATAACTTTAATTTTGGCAAAAGTTTCAATTTCTGGCTTTACTTGTGGCATAAATTTATAATTAATTTTTTATAGACAAAAACAGAATTAAAATTATTTGAACACAAATTGTATTCAAATAAAATATTTTTTAACTTTATACATATATTTTATAATGGATACACTTCCCTGTCAAGTAAAAACTAATCTAGGTGTGGAAAAGAAAAAACAACCATGGTGTGGATGTTTTTCGCCCAAGGCGGATCCGCCTTCATGACCGCCTTTGGAGGTGGGCGGAATGTGTTCAAACATTGTCAAACTTTTTTTATAAATTATGGTACCAAAGATTTGAACCAATTTCTAACCTGCTGAGAAACTTTATTCATATTTTTAATATTCAAACCTGAGGATTTTTCACTACCTCGCCTCAAATTTGAACCCCACCCAACTAAACCAACTGCCACGCAAAAAGATAGATCATTTATTTTTTCATTAACACTTTTTACACTCAAAGGACAACCCAAAGAAGATGGTAACTCCAAAACTCTTTTGGATAACTCAACTAGACCCGGTATTTTTGATCCGCCACCAGTAAAAACAATACCAGCTGGCAACAAATGACTACGACCTATAGCAATTAACTCCCTATCTATTTTTTCTAAAATTTCTTCCATGCGAGCACCGATTATTTCAGCAATAAATTTTATAGATACCTCTTCACTAAAATCTGCCCCTAAACTAGCCAAATCTACTTTATCTTTTTTAACCAAACCATCATTCACACATTGTCCAAACTCTTTTTTTACTCGTTCCGCCACATCGATAGAACTCTTAAGTCCAATCGCCAAATCATTGGTGACATGCTCTGAACCAATTGGCAAAACTATAGTATGCAAAATTTCACCTTCCTCATAAACTACTAAACTAGTGGTAGAGCCACCAATATTTGCTACACATACACCCAAATCTCTTTGTCTGGAGGTAGTGACAACCTCACCAACAGCCAAAACCGACATAACTAAATCATCAATATCTATTCCCGTCCGATATACCGCCTTAGTAAGATTTTTTATATGAGCACTAGAACCCTGAATAATTTGTGTATCAACTTCTAGCCTGACTCCAGTCATACCAACCGGATCTTTTATTCCAGTCTGGCCATCAACAGCAAA
>Ga0268276_1003665_pt1 | contig 11667 bp, 9 predicted proteins | sample saktaG_4_FD_190145 | JGI IMG/M metagenome (GOLD analysis project Ga0268276, IMG submission 190145) | Saline water microbial communities from Sakinaw Lake, British Columbia, Canada - sak_2010_1_5_45m | ecosystem: Environmental > Aquatic > Non-marine Saline and Alkaline > Saline ...
AGGCTTTCTGGGCCGATTCCTTCTGAGATTGCGCCCCGGCCAGGGACAGTGCGTTTTTCAAAGCCGCTCCGAGTCTGACCAGGTGATCCTTGATCACATAATCCCAGGCTCCGGCCTTAATACAATCGACGGCCGTCTCTTCATTCAGCGAACCGGTGACAATGATAAAGGGGATCTGCGGACACTGTTCTCTGGCAATTTCCAGAGCCGCCATCCCGCTGAAATGCGGCAGGCGATAGTCTGCCAGAATCACATCCGGCATTTTTTCATCCAGGGCACGAAGGTAGGCTTGCTTTTTGTCGACTACACGGAGTGAGGGTTTAAAACCGGCTTTCTGGATCTCCTTTAAGACCAGCTTTGCGTCCGCCTCGTTATCCTCAACAAAAATAATATCCAATATCGTGCTCATCTTAGCCTCGATAAAAAAATTTAATTATTCTGAAACCTCTCACTCTAAATCGATTACCCCGTGCAAAATAGATCACTTTAACGACTCATTCAAAAAGTAATAATATAATCGCCGTTAATTCAATCCTTACCAAAATATAATGAAATTCATGATAATTTGGTATGAACGAATGTATTTTCGCGACAAAAGTTGAAAATAAATTGAATTATTTATCTTTATTGGCACGACTTACAGCATTTTATTCGCGTCACTCTGGTGTAAAACCCGATTCATCGCTCACATAACAACATGGCAAGCTTACCCGGCACCAGATTTCCCGGGCGGTTTCATACCCGCCGGAATAACCGGCGATCCGGCTACTTCCCCGCGAAATTTTAGGCTATTCATTCCTACCAGACGCGGATTTTATAGCGGGAGCCGTTCGATTCAATCACCAGCGCCCCTTCCAGGTCGGTCCGGTGAAGCCGGATTTGCATAGAATTGTAGTGCGCAACAGTCCTTGAAGAGGGATGCCGGAAGCGATTGCGGGCTCCTACCGATATCAAGGCGTATTCGGGATGAACATGGTCCAGGAACTCCAGAGTCGAGGATGTGGCGCTGCCGTGATGAGGAACTTTCAAAATTTCAGAATTAAGGAAATTCCCCCAGCCGGCAATATAATGTTCGGCGAAAGCTTCGGTGTCGCCGGTAAACAGCCAATCGATATCTCCGTGCGTCATCTTGATCACCAGAGAATAATCATTGTATCCGCCGGGATGAAGGCCGATGAAGGCCTCGGATGGGTGCAGAATACGGATCGCCGTGTTCCCGGCCAGGGATAAAAAAGAACCGGCGTACATCGTTTTCACGGGGATGTGCAGCGAATCCGCCAGATAATGAATCTGCCGGTAGATCGCCGACTGGCCCTCGATTGCCGTTTCCCATAGTTCCCCGACGTCAAAGTGCTCCAGCAGATAGGGCGCCCCGCCGATATGATCGCTGTGCGGATGGGTGAGCACCAGGTAATCGATCTTGTGTATCCCACGCCGCTGCAGGTAGGGAGCGACAATCTTCTCCCCCGCATCCCAGCGGAACGAACGGTCTCCGCAGTCAATCAACATGTTCCCGCCGTCGGGCAGCTCAATAAAAATGGCGTCACCTTGCCCCACATCAAGGAAAGTGGTCCGTAACTTCGGTGTTCCCAGAGCCGTCGACCAGATGCGTACGTTGGCGATCAATAAAATTACAACCAGAAGGGCGAAACGCTGGCGGCGTTTTTCGGCATTGAGGATGAGATAAATCAGAATGTAAGCCAGCGCAAGGGTAAAGAGTGTAATTTGGGCCGTCTGCAACCAGGCCAGAGGAAATTGCGAGCAATATTGAATGACCTTTTTTAGACCGGCAATTAAAATCATCTGCACCTCGCCGTAGGCGATATTTACTGAAGAGAGCCAGCTGCCCAGAATCACCTGCGCAAATCCCAGGGCTCCGATCAAGCCGACCAGCGGAATAACAATCAGGTTGGCCAAAAGGGAGATAATCGGAATCCGCTGGAAATAATAGACCGTTATGGGAATCGTACCCAATAAGGCTGCCAGGGACACCAGTAAAGCCTGCAGAAACCACCGCAATATTTGATTCTCCACCATCATCTGCGCGATTTTCTCCGGCAGGAACTGCCGCAAACGGGTATAGATATAGACAATCGAAAAGACGGCTATAAACGAAAGCTGAAATCCGATATCGAAGATTTGCAGCGGTGCAAAAATCGTCTGAACCAGTGCTGCTCCGGCGAGAGTATTATAGGTATTGCTGTCCTTTTCGAAAGCGCGGGCAAATAAGATCAGCGATGCCATGATCACCGCCCGCACGACAGACGGTTTCAGATCGACCAGCAGGGCATAAAAACAGAGGCCCGCAATCGTCAGAAGAACCCTGGTTTTATACGGAAATCGCAGAAATCCGAAAATGATCATGAAGACCAAAGTCACATAGCCCACATGCAATCCCGAAACCGCCAGCACATGAATAACGCCGGAATCGATGAAGGCCCTTTCCGTTTCATCGCTGATTTCACCTCGTACACCGACGATCAGGGCTTTCAGGATGGCGTTTTGTTCTCCGTACACTGACCGATCGATGATTTGTTCGATGCCGGTTTTCGTGCGATCGGCCAAACGACGGACGGAGAAACGGGGCTTATCAATCGCCGTTACGGATGCGGGCGAATCGAGGCTGACTATAAGGAATATATCGTGATTCGCCAGAAATCGCCGGTAGTCAAATTCACCCGGATTCCTCTTTGTACCGGGTTGCTGCAGGGTCGCCTGAAAGCGAATCCGGTCGCCATATATAAAACCGGTTTTTCCGCTTTTAATGGTCAGAAGCATTTTTTTGCGATAGCTGCGCCATTCGCCCCTTTTAACAGAGATATCGCGCAAGCGAATTTTGGTCCGTCCGTTCGCCAGGGTTTCGCTCGATTCGACCACAGCCATCAGGCTGTCAGGCTGGTCTGTCAGCGCAAGATTCGCGAGATGACCCGGACTCCGTTCCGTCGACCGGGAGTGATTGATAGCACCCAAGAGAAACATCAGGATTGCAATGAAAATCCAGGATTGTCGACGATGAGCTATCGTTACCGCGCCCAGGAAAAATAACAGCAAAACCGAAAACCACACGGGCAGCGCTAAGCGCAGGCAGTGGTTCGCGATAATCCCTGCCGCAGAGCAAAAGAACAATAGCGCAAGAGGAATTCTCCTGATCAGGTACGACAGCATGTTTTGCAGGAAATTGTTAATTTAGAATCGGGCAACGGTGTCGAGCGTGCTCAGATAGAGCCAGTTAAAGGCGCTCGTTCCCGCCATGATCCCGATCGTAAATACCCAGAAATTGTACCAGCTCTCGAAATTAAGGTAATAGAAGATTGCCGCAAAAAATGCGACCATGAAGTTTCCGAGTATCAGAATGCCCAGTTTGGCCATGAAGAAGTTTTCGGCGGGGCTCCACCAGAGCGAATAGAAAATCGTCACAAACAGAAGCGTTACAGAAAAAATCATCAAGTACCCGAACATATATGTGATCCGGTATCTACGGCTGTACATCTGAAAAATGATCCCCAGAAAAAACGAAATTACGGCCATAATACAGAAGAGAGCGAACCAGACCAGCAGGTTTGCATCGAGCGTTTCGGGAGATATCCAGGTGCGGAATTCACGCAGGACATTGGATTGGAGAGCAATCAGGAAAAATGCAAAGCCAGCGATGATTAATAGTGACAAATATGAGTACAAATGTTGTGAAACCCGTATCTCTTCAGTATCAAAAGAGTGATTCATAAATGATCCTGTCTCTCAAGAACTATTTACTTTGCATTAATATATTCGAAGACATCTATAAAATCAAATGATAAATTGAAAAGGCTAATTTTTAGCATCAATCGAAACAGGCCAATTATCTTCGGAATTGGTTTACGATCGGAAATCTGCGACCGATCCCGAACGCTTTCGCCGTCACTTTCAGGACCGGAGCCGACTGGTGCCGCTTGTATTCCGCGATGCGAATCTTATTCATTATGTCCGAGACCAGTTCCTCGGCATATCCCAATGCAACCAGTTCTTCGTAGATCTTATGTTCGTTGATGATCAGGCCGACCAGCGGACTGACGACTTCATAATCGAAGGGATCGACCTGGTTTTCGGTCAGCTCGGCGGAGGGCGGCCGATCGATAATCCTTTGGGGAATGACGGGCTTTCCTGCGTTGCGGTTGATATAATCAGCCAAGAGATAAACATCCGATTTGTTCAGGTCTCCGATAACGGCCAGTGCACCGGCCATATCGCCGTACATCGTGCAGTAGCCCAGCGCGATTTCGGTTTTGTTTCCGGTCGCCAGCACCAGATCGCCGAATTTGTTCGCCACGGCCATCAGAATATTGCCGCGCACCCGCGATTGGATATTTTCTTCGGTAATATCTCTCGGCGCATCCGAAAACAGCGGGGCTAGTTCGTCTTCATACGATTTTGCGATCGCATCGATGGCAACCAACTCGAAGCGCAGTCCGAGCCGCTCCGCCAGCGTGCGGGCATCGTCAATACTCATCTGCGCCGTAAAGCGGGAAGGCATGGAAACGCACTGCACATTCGCCGCGCCGAGCGCTTCCCGGGCGATACAGGCCACCAGCGCGGAGTCGATCCCACCGCTCAAACCGATCACAGCCCGGCGGAAACCGGTTTTGCGAAAATAATCCCGGACGCCCAGAACAAGCGCCTTGTAGAGGTTTTCGGCGCGATCTTCATTCGGAAGAGAAAATTCAGTTGCGTGCCCCACATCCAATTCGCAGACTTCAATCCTCTCTTCGAAAGCACCGGCATGGCCGACCAACCTGCCATCCACGCTGAAAACCAGCGAATTACCGTCGAAAATCAGTTCATCCTGCCCGCCGATCAGATTCACCAAGACGAAAGGTACCTTAAAATCGCGCACCTTATGCCAGATCAGTTCGCGGCGGATATTGCGTTTCCCGATTTCAAACGGCGAGGCGGATAGATTCACCACCAGGTCGCAGCCCTGCGCGGCCAGATCGGCGGTAATTTTGACGGTATTGTTACTGTCCCAGAGATCTTCGCAGATTTCCACGCCGAGCCGAAACGGCTGCCCGTCGATTTCCAGCGTTACGGGCACATTGGATTCCGCCGAGGTAAAATAGCGCTTTTCATCAAACACATCGTAATTCGGCAGGAGCGTCTTATAGCGCTTGGCCACGATTTTCCCGGCCTGCATGACGGCCGCGCTATTGTAGAGCCGGTCCCCAATACGGTCGATGAATCCAGCGACGGCCACGATTTCCGCCGGCACCTCCGCGGCGATCTTCTGAATCGCGGCAAGATTTTGTTCGATAAAACTGCGGTTCAGGATCAAATCCCTGGGCGAGTACCCGCAGACCGTCAGTTCCGGGTAAACAACGATTTGCGCCTTTTGCGCCAGCGCCGCATGCAGCGCTTCGATTGTTTTGGTTGTGTTCCCCTCAATATCCCCAACCGTCAGGTTCAGTTGGGCCATGGCTATCCGCATTTTTCCACTCAATATCTTATCTCGAAATTGCTATAATCCTGCAAGCATTCGGATCGCTCGACTTCCAGATCGCGCACATCGGAAAAGGACGGCCCGCGGCGGAGTTCGCGGATAAAGTCGTGAATCAATCCTTCTTCTCCTTCGGCGACGCAAGAGACCTGGCCGCCGGCCATGTTTTTCACATATCCGACCAGACCATACATCCTGGCCTGTTTATAACAAAAATAGCGATACCCGACACCCTGCACAAAACCGGAAACCACGATTTCGACATGCACTTTCATTTCATTCGTCGTTGAATACGAAACTCAACGCTTCTTCGGCGCTTTCAACCTGAGGGACACCCTCAATTTTCCAGGACCCCAGTGAGACTACCGGTCTGTCCATCTGCTTGCAATAGGCGATTTCCGAAAGCGTACCATAGCTACCGTCGATAGCGATCGCCGCGTGGCAGGCGCAAGCGATAATCGAATTGCGCGCGATTCCAACCCCGGTCGGAATGGCAATCTTCACCCATTTATTGGCCTCCCGGTCGTCATACCCGGGTAAAATTCCAATGGTTAGTCCGCCGGCTTCGGCGGCGCCCCGGCAGGCCGCTTCCATCACGCCGGTTTTACCACCGCAAACCAGCACGGCGCCCCGCTCGGCAATCGCTTTCCCGACAGTATAGGCTTTCTCATAGACCTGCCGGTCGCATTCCCGGCCGCCGATGACGGCAATGATTTTCGGTTCCCTGCTCATGGTTCCAGTCGGTAAATCGTTCTCGGAAACGGGATCGTTTCACGAATATGCGTAATGCCGGCCATCCAGCCCACCAGCCGTTCCAGGCCGATGCCGAAGCCACTGTGCGGCACGGAGCCGTATTTTCTCAAATCCAGGTACCACTGGTACGGTTCGATCGGCATGTTCTCAGCCTTCATCCGGCCCAGCAGAACATCATGATCGTCCTCTCTCTGGGACCCGCCGATAATCTCTCCGAAACCTTCCGGCGCGATCAGATCAGCGCCCAGCACCAGGTCCGGATTATCTTTATCGCGCTTCATATAGAAAGCCTTGATCTCCTTGGGCCATTTTTCGACAAAGACCGGAACCGCTGAGTTTTCGGTCAAGGTCACTTCGTCCTTGGCGCCCAGGTCGTCCTTATCGCCGATCTCCGATCCTTTGGCGCGCAGAAACGCCACCGCTTCCTGGTGCGTCATGCGGACAAAGGGCGCGTCCGCGGCCCGCAGCTTTTCGACATCCCGTTCCAGAATCGTCAGCTCTTCCAGGTTCTTTTCCAGGACAGTGCGGATCACGAAACGGATCAACCCTTCCTGGATATCCATATTTTCGGCATGTTCGACGTAGGCCTCCTCGGCGTCCATCATCCAGAACTCGGTCAGGTGTTTGCGCGTCTTCGATTTTTCCGCCCGGAAAACGGGGCCGAAATCGTATACCCGGTCGAAACTCATAATCCCGGTTTCCAGGTATAATTGTCCCGACTGGGAGAGATAGGCCGAACCCAGATCGAAATAGGGCACGCTGAATAAAGTGGTCGTTCCCTCGCAGGCATTCGGCGTCAGAATAGGCGAATCGAAACGGATGAAATCGTTCTGATTCAGGTAATCGCAAATCGCATAATAGACGGCATGACGGAGACGTAAAAGCGCCCACTGCTTCTGCGAACGCAGCCAAAGATGGCGGTTGGAGAGCAGAAAGTCCGGCCCGTGTTCTTTGAGAGTGATCGGGTACTCATCGGCAATCTGCACAATCTCGATATCTTTGACGGTAAGTTCGTAGCCGCCGGGAGCGCGTTTATCCGCGCGTACGTTCCCTTTCACAATCACCGAGGATTCCTGCGTAAGGACATCCTTCATGCTGAAAACCTCTTCCGTCACTTCGTTTTTCAGCACGGTGCACTGGATGATCCCGGTCCCGTCGCGCAGCACCAGGAACCAGATTTTACCGCTGGAACGTTTGTTGTACAACCACCCTTTAAGTTGTACTTCCTGCCCATCAAATTTGTTGACATTCTTTACATAAACCCGATCCATAATCTCCTCTTGTCTCTTTACTGGCGTTCTTGATAACCTGTTCTATTGGTCCAATCGATTGAAAATCAAAAATCGAACGAGTCCCGGCGAATTACCATCCCGCCAGAATCGCATTGATAATATCCTGGGTGATATTGTTGATAGACTCCTCCAGCGCCAGATCCCGTGTTCTTTCCGTGGCGCCGGTCGGATCGTATTCGCTGTAGCCCATAAATTGTTTTTTGAACATCGACACATTTTCCACCAGGTCGAACCATTCAACCTCGGCCCGCACCGTGATCCGGTATTCAGTCACCGATTCACCCGCTTCGGATTCCTGGAAAACCAGCGGCCGGTCCTGCACATCCTGAATCGTTCCGTAGAGGACCGACTGCGCCTGCTCGGTTTCCACCAATTTCAGTATATTTTCACGGATGAATCCCAGGCGCACCAGGTCGGTCATCACCTGCTGGATGTTGAATTCGGCCGTGCGGTCCTCGAAAAGCGGGATCGCCACATTCTTGATGTGCGGCGGCAGGGTCCCCTTGAATGAATAAAACCAGCAGTTCTGAAGGATTGACATCAGAAGCAGCAGCGGCAGGATATACCGGATCCGCATCGCCTTGTGTGCCATTCTGGTTTTTCTCAGGTTCCTAACCATCATTGGAGCCCGTATTCTTTGATTTTGCGGTACAGCGTACGTTCGCTGATTTGGAGCGAATTAGCCGTCTGCCGTTTTTTATAATTGAATTTGCGCAGGGTTTTCTCGATCAGTTCGCGCTCCACCTCTTCGAGGGAGACCTGCCCAAGCCGGTTCTGGTTGAGGATATTCTCATCGTATTCCGGTTCCGCCGCTTCCTCTTCGTAATATTTCTCTTCCTTGGGCGGAGAAGGCAGGCGTTTCAGAAATTCGTAGGACGGAATCTTATCCAGATCGATAGACCCGCCTTTTTCGACGATCAGGTCGCGTATCTCGCGGAATTCCTTGCGCAGCAGCAGCAACTGCTGCAGGATGAGCTCACGCTCGGCCTGGTCGACGCTTTTGGATAGCCGCACCGGGAGATTCGGGGAAACGCCGAACGAGGGCCCGACATAAAGCCGGCTGCGTAGCATTTTGCTGTTGATTAGTTCGCCGTGCTGCAGGACGATCATACTTTCAACGAAATTTTTTAACTCGCGGATGTTTCCCGGCCAGCCGTAATTCTGCAATTCCTTCATGGCGTTGGGCGAAAAGCCCTTGAACGAGATATTATTGCGGTTGGCGAATTCCAGGGCGAATTTGGTCACCAATTCGGGAATATCCTCAGGATGCTCCAGGAGGCGCGGGGCGACGATGGTGATCGTTTTCAGGCGGTAATAGAGGTCTTTGCGAAAACGCTCCTTGTCGATTTCGACCGTCAAATCTTTATTCGTGGCGGCAATCACGCGCGTGTCGACACGCACCGTTTTCGATCCACCGACCGGCAGAAATTCACCGAGTTCCAGGACACGCAGCAGTTTGACTTGCGTCTCCAGCGGCATCTCCCCGATTTCATCGAGAAAGATCGTGCCGCCGTCGGCTGACTCGAAATAGCCTTTGCGATCCTCGATCGCGCCGGTAAAGGAACCTTTCACGTGCCCGAAAAGCTCGCTCTCGATGATGCCGGACGGGATAGCGCCGCAGTTGACCTTGACGAGCGGCTTGTGTTTGCGCAGACTGTGACGATGAATCGCATTGGCGATCAACTCTTTGCCCGTGCCGCTCTCGCCATAGATCAGGACGCTGATATCGGTCGGCGCCACCTGGTCGATGGTTTCGATGATCTCGTTAACCTTGTCCGAATCGCCCGTAATCCCGAAACTCTGTTGCAGTTTTTTAATTCTTTCCAAACTCATCATCACCTCCCGGTTATGGGAAAAACTCATTATTCCTGCAATCTTGCCAATCCTTTTTTTCCAATATCCCTGCGATAATGCGCACCATCAAAAGAAATCGTTTTTACTTTTGCATAGGCCACTGTAATGGCCGAATCAAGGTCGCCGGCCAGACGCGTAACGCCCAGAACGCGGCCGCCGCTCGTGCAAAAATGCGCGCCGTCGTACTGCACTCCGGCCAGGAAAACGGTATCTTTAACGGAATCCTCTTCCGTGTCTAAACCATTGATGATCTTGCCTTTGGCGTAGGCTTCCGGGTAACCGCCCGAAGCCACGATCACGCAGGCGGCATACTGATCCGATAGTTTAAAGCCATCCACATCCAGTTTTCCGGCCGCCACACTGTACAGCAAATCGGCGAAGTCGGAGCGAATCAAGGGGATCGTCACCTGGGCTTCCGGGTCGCCGAAACGGGCATTGATTTCCACCACGGAGGGCTCGCCTTTGTCGATCATCAGGCCGCAATACAGCACGCCTTTGTAGGGGCATTCTTCCTCCCGCATGGCTTCCAGCAAGGGCCGAATGACCTTCTCCTCGGCGTGGGCAATCACAGCTGCGGTCCCGAGTGGAGCCGGGGCGTAGGCACCCATTCCGCCGGTATTGGGTCCCTCGTCGTTGTCGAAAACCCGTTTGTGATCCTGGGCAGCCGGCAGAAGAACATAGCGTTCACCGTCCGTGACGGCAAAAAGCGAGAGTTCTTCGCCCTGCAAAAAATCTTCGACAAGTACCTGCTCCGCCGCAGTTCCGAATTTCTTCTCGTCCCAGATTTCGCGAAAGGCCGTTTCCAGGTCCTGCTGATCTTTGATGATCAGGGCCCCCTTGCCAGCGGCTAAACCGTCGACTTTGATCACATACGGAAAGGCCTTGCCGTGCGTGGCTGCCCTGGCTTCCTCGCGAGTATCACAAACGACAAATGGCGCGGTCGGGATACCGTACTTCGTCATCAGCTGTTTCGCACAAACCTTGCTGCCTTCCAGCATGGCCGCCTGCCGCACAGGCCCGAAAATCTTCAAACCTTCCGCCTCGAAACGGTCGACGATTCCCTGCATCAGCGGTATTTCCGGCCCGACCACCGTCAAATCGATCTCCTCGGCTTGGGCGAATTCGAGCAGGCTCTCGATCTCGTCGGCCGCGATGTCCACATTCATCCCGAGCATCGCCGTACCGGCATTGCCGGGAGCCGTATAAATTTCCTCGACTTTGGGCGACTGAGCCAGTTTCCAGACGATTGTGTGTTCTCTGCCGCCGTTTCCTACAACCAATATTTTCATGAATGTCCTTATTCCGTGAATTGTTAAATTTTTATGGCACTCGCTTGAGTTCGGTCTTCGGTTTATCCGACAAGCGCCCGATTTCATCACGGATCTCGGCCGCCAGTTCGAATTCCAGGTTTTCGGCCGCCTTGACCATCTCCTTTTTGAGTAAGGCCAGCAGCTCGTGCGTATCCATCTTGTCCTGATACTTTTCCGTAACGCTCTTGCGCCGGGTAAATTCAACCGGTCTCATATCGGCTACGGAAGTAGTCATCATAACTTCGTCGACGGATTTATAGATGGTTTTCGGTGTGATGCCGTGCTCGGTGTTGTATTCCAGCTGTACCTTCCGGCGGCGCTCCACCTCGCTGATGACCTTCTGCATCGACTGCGTGATTTCGTCGGCATAGAAAATCACCTTGCCGTTAATGTTGCGGGCGGCTCGCCCGGAAACCTGCATCAGCGACCGTTCCGAGCGCAGAAAACCCTCTTTATCGGCGTCCAAAATCGCTACCAGCGAGACTTCCGGCAAATCCAGTCCCTCGCGCAGCAGGTTGATTCCCACCAGTGCGTCGAATTCACCCAGCCGTAAATCGCGTAGAATTTTAATGCGCTCCAGGGCGTGAATTTCCGAATGCAGGTAGCGCACCCGCAACCCCATTCCTTTTAAATATTCGGCAAGGTCCTCGGACATGCGTTTGGTCAGGGTGGTTACCAGGGCCCGTTCACCGCGGGCGGTTGTTTCGCTGATCTCGCTGATCAGGTCGTCGATCTGGTGCTTGCTGGGACGCAGTACAATTTCCGGGTCCAACAAACCGGTCGGGCGGATGATCTGCTCCACCACGACGCCCTGGCATTTCTCCAGCTCATAATCGGCCGGCGTGGCGGAAACGAAGACCGTCTGCGGCATGCGTTTCTCGAACTCATCGAATTTCAGCGGCCGGTTGTCCAGCGCGGACGGCAGGCGAAACCCGAACTCGACGAGGACCTCCTTGCGGGAGCGGTCGCCGTTGTACATCGCGCGGATTTG
>Ga0268276_1003666_pt1 | contig 11664 bp, 12 predicted proteins | sample saktaG_4_FD_190145 | JGI IMG/M metagenome (GOLD analysis project Ga0268276, IMG submission 190145) | Saline water microbial communities from Sakinaw Lake, British Columbia, Canada - sak_2010_1_5_45m | ecosystem: Environmental > Aquatic > Non-marine Saline and Alkaline > Saline ...
GAAAGCGAAAATGTTGTTCTTAAACAGGTAGGAAAGGTTCCAACCTTTAATTTTGAAGTTAAAGATCACGTAGCGCTTGGAGAAGCGTTAGGAATTATTGATTTGAAAACCGCTGCTCAGGTCTCCGGGGCCAGATTTGTTTATTTAAAAGGAAAATTGGCCTTACTGCAATTTGCTTTAATTCAACACACTTTTGATGTTTTAGTAAAAAAAGGATTTATTCCAGTAATTCCGCCAGTAATGATTAAACCGGAAATTTACGAAAAAATGGCTCGTTTAAGTGAAGAAGATAAGAATGAAAGATATTATTTTCCTCAAGACGATCTTTATTTAATCGGAAGTGCCGAACACACTTTAGGCCCCTTACATATAGACGAAATTTTGGAAGAAAAAAATCTTCCTCTTAGATATGTTGGTTATTCTACGGCCTTTAGAAGAGAGGCCGGAAGTTATGGAAAGGATACTAAAGGCATTTTAAGAGTTCATCAGTTTGATAAAATTGAAATGGAGTCATTTACTGTTAAAGAGGACTCTCTAAAAGAACAGGACTTTATTGTTGGTCTTCAGGAAGAGTTAGTAAAGTCCTTGAAAATTCCTTATCAAGTAGTGATGATTTGTACTGGCGATATTGGAAGTCCCGATGCCCGCCAGATTGATATTGAATGTTGGATGCCTGGTCAAAATAAATATCGAGAGACCCATACTTCTGATTTAATGACCGATTATCAAGCCCGCCGATTAAACACTAGAGTGAGAAGAAAAGGAGGAACCGAATTTGTTCATATGAATGATGCCACCGCTTTTGCTATCGGTAGAACCTTGATTGCGATTATGGAAAATTATCAACAAAAAGATGGCAGTATTAAGATTCCAGAAGTTCTTCAAAAGTACACTGGTTTCAAAGAAATCAAAAAAGATTAGAATGGAAAAAACAATTAAAATAGACGGGTTAAATATTAATTACAAGACAATCGGAGAGCCCCGCCGTGGTGGGGTCCTGATTTTGCATGGCTGGGGATCAAAAAGTGATCGTTGGCAAACCACCGCTAAATTATTAGCTGGAAGGGGGTTTGAAGTAATAATTCCCGACCTTCCAGGTTTTGGCCAAAGTGATTGCCCCCAAAGGATTTGGAATCTTAGTGATTATTCTAGTTTTGTAAACGAATTTACCGAAAAACTCGGCTTAGCCGAGTTTTATTTATTGGGACATTCTTTTGGAGGAAGTATTGCGGTTATTCATAGTTTAAATTATTCTCAGAAAATAAAGAAGCTCTTTTTGGTTGGAGCTGCTGCTATTAGAAGCGAAACGATTAAGAAAAAAACTACCTATGGTTTATCAAAGATTTTTAAATTTTTGGGATATCTTCCTTTTGTTAAAAAATTCTTTTATCGTTTTATTATCAAAAGTGATTATCCCAGTACCAGAGGAATAATGAGAGAAATTTATTTAAAAACCATTAAGGAGGATTTGAGTGATAGATTAGAAAATGTTAGCGTTCCCACTTTAATTATTTGGGGAGAAAAAGATGATATTACTCCCTTAAAGAACGCTTATGAAATTAATTCTAAAATTAAGAACTCTAAGCTTGAAATTATTCCCCAAATAGGGCATAATTTACACTCAGAAGTTCCTGGAAAACTTTCTGATATAGTAGCAAAAGAATAATATGAAATATTTATTAATTATTCTCTGGTTTATTATCTTTACTAAACTTTTTGTTTTCTGGCTTTGGCTTTGGCAATTAAAAGAATATCACTGGAAAAGATTTTTGGCCCACTTCGAAACTCAAACTTTAAGAAAATTTCTGTTTTCTTTTAGTTGGCGGGTTCAGGATTTTAGATATCCTAAATTTACTGAAAAAGTTAAAGGTATTCTTATTGTGGGAATAATTTGGGAATTAACAATTGTTTTGCGTGATCCTGATATTTCAAATTTAATCGCTTCCCTTATTCTGGCTCCAGTTACAGTGGCCTTCATGGTTCTACTATTTCAAATCCCAACCAATATTCTAATTAAAAAAGAATTAGAAAGAGCAAAAATAAAAAGAGAAGGAATGGAGAACTTAATTGTTATTGGTATTGCTGGAAGTTATGGAAAAACCGCCGTTAAAGAGTTTTTATCAACTATTCTTTCGGAAAAATTTAAAGTTTTAAAAACTGAGAAGAATAATAATGCTGAAGTCAGTATCGCGAGATTAATTGTAGACAAGCTAGATTCTACTCATGAAATTTTAATTGCCGAAATCGGTGCTTATGAAAAAGGAAAAATAAGGCAAGTGTGTAATGTTATTAAACCTAGGATCGGAATTCTAACTGGAATCAATGAGCAACACTTATCCACTTTTGGCTCTCAAGAAAATATTATTCAAGCTAAGAATGAGATATTAGAATATCCCGAAATTAAGATAAGATACGATGACTTAAAAATCTTTGCTACTGATATTGTTAGTGAAAAAGAATCTCTTTCTTTTAAGGTTGATGAAGTAGATTTTAAAGTTAATCTTAGAGGAAAACATAATATTAAAAATCTTCTTTTGGCTATTTCTTGTGCTTTAAAAGTAGGTATGACCTTAGAAGAAATCTCTAAGGCCTGTTTAGAGATTAAAATTAGCCAGGCCTCCATAGAGATAATAGAAAAAGAAAATTATACAATTTTAGATACTTCTTATTCCGCAAACTCTACAGGCGTCTTGGCTGATTTAAATTATTTAAATACTTTTTCCACAAAAAAGATAATTGTTATGCCTTGCCTCATAGAATTAGGTTCGGTTGCTAAAGGCGTCCACGAGAAAATAGGAAAAAGAATTAATGAGGTTTGCGACTTGGGTATTATTACGACTAAGGACTACTTCCAAGAACTAAAACAAAACAGCGAAAAGATTATTCTTGTTGAGAGTCCTCAAGAAATTATTAAAGAAATTAAAAAACATTCTAATTCAACTATTTTATTAGAGGGAAGAATCCCACAAACGGTTAAAAAAGAGCTATGTCTATAAAACCAATTTCTATTTCTCTATCACCCAACGTAGAGTCCGATGATGTTAGATTGGCTTTTGGTTTAACTTTTTTACCTTGGAAATGGAAAAAAGGAAAAGCTATTGAGAAATTAGAACAATCTTTTAGGGGTTACTTAAATGTTAAATATAGTTTTAGTTTCAATAGTGGCCGATCGGGATTAACCACTATTTTAGAATCTCTTAACTTAGAAAAGGGAAGCGGAGTGGTAACTCAGGCCTTCACTTGCAACGCTGCCATTAATCCGATTCTTTGGTCTGGCTTAAAACCAGTTTATGTTGATTGTAATAAAGATGATTTTAATATAGATGTAGAGAGCTTAGAAAGAACTCTAGAAAAAGAGAATAATATTAAAGTGCTTATTGTTCAGCACACCTTTGGTCTTCCAGCTAATATGGATAAGATTTTAGAAATTATTGAAAAGAATAATTTAATCTTGATAGAAGATTGTGCTCATTCATTGGGAGCGGAATATAATAATAAGAAGATAGGGACTTTTGGAAAGGCGGCTTATTTTAGTTTTTCTCGAGATAAAATAATTTCTTCCGTTTATGGGGGAATGGTGGTTACTAACGACGATGAACTCGCCAAGAAAATTAAAGAGAATCAAGAAAGTTTAAAATTTCCAAACAATTCTTGGACACTCCAGCAACTTCATCATCCTATTTTACTTAATTTTATCATCTTACCACTTTATAACTTTATTGATTTGGGAAAGATATTTTTAGTTTTATCTCAAACGCTCCACATTCTTTCTAAAGCAGTTCACTGGAAAGAAAAGAGGGGAGAGCAACCTAGTTATTTTCCCAGAAGATTACCCAACGCTTTAGCTCTCTTGGCTCTAAATCAGTTTCAAAAACTAGAACGTTTTAATAATCATCGCCAAGAAATTGCTAATTTTTATTATCAAGAATTAAAAAACACTAATTTTATTTTACCAGTAGATTTTCCTGAAAGAAAAAATACTTTTCTTCGCTTTACCATTAAACACCTTAACGCCCATGAGATAATCTATAACTCTTGGCATAAAGAAAATATTCTTTTAGGCGACTGGTATACCAGTGCGATTGCTCCAGAGGATACGAAAATAGAAAACTTTGGTTATAATTCTCAGGATTGCCCTAACGCTGAAGAATTATCTAAAATCACTCTTAATCTCCCTACTCATATTAATATTAAAGAAAAAGAAGCCCGAAGAATAGTACAAACTCTTAAAGCCCTATGAAAAAATTAGTAGTAATTATTGTTTTAATATTATTAATCTTTGTTTTGTTTATGGTTTTAGCTCAAAAAGAAAATATTAAAGAAATTAAAGAGGTTTGTTTTGAAAACAAATGTTTTAAAGTTGAAATTGCTAAAGATAAAGCATTGGGATTGATGAATAGAGAAGTGTTGGATGGGGGAATGCTTTTTGTATATAACCAAGAAAGGTTTATTTCTATTTGGATGAAGAATATGAAAATCCCTATAGATATTATTTGGTTGAATAAAGATAAAGAAGTAGTTCATCTTGTGGAAAATGCTCAACCTTGTATAACCGAAAAATGTGAAAGTTTTAAATCTAATAAAAAAGCTCAGTATATTTTAGAAGTAAACGCTGGACAAATTCAAGAAAACAATGTACAATTAGGAAATCAAGTAGAGTTTAAATAGATGATCTTTGAAATAAGGAGGTTCCAATGAGTGGATCAATGAGTCGAGACGCGATTGCCAAAACCATCAAAGACAAAGGAGAAGGTGGGAGAGTTAGCGCTTATTGTTTTAGTGGCGGAGACCTGTTTTCCTTTATTATCACGAAAATAAGATATTCAAAACGAGGGAAACTTTCCGAAGCCGTTCTCGAAAAAGGCCTTAATAGGGTATCTTTAAAAACAGACAGAAGAAGAAATAACGCTCCTTGGGTTATTACTCCCTCCCGAAAAAGAGTCTCAAGAGTGGAATAAGTAGTTATGATAGACTCGGTTTAATTAGACCGAGTCTGTTTTTTTTGGTATGATGGGATAATATGATAATAAGAGAGATTACAGACAAAAAAGTTTGGGAAGGTTTTCTTTTAACTCAAAAGGAAAAGACCTTTTTGAATTCTTGGAATTGGGGAGAGTTTCAATTAAAACAGGGTGAGAAGATTTGGCGCCTCGGGGTTTATGAGAGTGAAAAATTAATTAATGTTTTTTTAGTTATCAAAATTAAGGCAAGAAGGGGAACTTTTCTTTTTGTGCCTCACGGAAATATAATTGGGATAGAAGTTTTGATTAAAAAATTAAAAGAAATTGCCAAAGAAGAAAAAGCAATCTTTATTAAATTTGCTCCTATTTGCGAAAGAACTATAGAAAATATTAAGATATTTAGGGACTTAGGATTTAGAGAAGCGCCAATTCATATTCATCCCGATTTAACTTGGGAGTTAGATATTTCTATTCCCGAAGATCAGCTTTTAGCTAATATGAGAAAAACAACTCGTTATTTAATCAATCAAGGGCTTAAAAACGAAGAAATTGAAATTATTAAAAGCAAAGATATTAAAGACCTGAAAGAATTTGATAAGATATATACCGAAACAGCCATCCGTCATCACTTTACTCCGTTCTCTGAAAATTATTTAGAAAAACAATTTTCTTGTTTTGCTCCCGATGACCAAATCGTTATCTATTTAGGAAAACATAAGGGAGAAATAATTTCTTCAGCCGTGATGGTTTATTGGCAAGGAACTGGCTTTTATCATCATGGGGCTTCTTATTCTCATAATAGCAATAAAGTTCCGGTTTCTTATCTAACTCAATGGGAGGCGATTAAAGAAGCGAAGGCCAGAGGTTGTGTTAATTATAACTTCTGGGGGATTGCCCCTAACGAAGATAAAAACCATCCCTGGGCTGGTTTAACGCTGTTTAAGAAGGGTTTTGGCGGTTATCGTAAAGAATACGTAAAGACCCAAGATCTTCCTCTATCTTGGATATATGTGTTCACTAATCTTATTGAAAAAGCCAGAAAAGCTAAAAGAAGATTATAATGAGTAAATACAGACACAAAAAATCTTATCGGACTTTAAAGAAAAAACATCCTCTTCGTTTTTTAAAATCTAAGATTTTTTGGACTCTTTTCTTAATTTTAATTATTCTAGGTAGTTTAGTTTATCTTTTCATTTTTTCTGATATTTTCAAAATTAAAAATGTAAACATCTCTGGAAATAATAAATGTTCCTATGAAGAAATATCAAAAATTGTTTCATCAGGGCTTGGAAATATCTTTTTATACGGATCAAAAAATGTTGATACCAAATTAGAAGAAAAATATCCAGAAATTGATAATGTTAATATAAAAAGATCCTTTCCAGATAGTTTAACGGTAGAAATTGAAGAAAGAGAACCGGTGGCGATTGCTTGTAAGCCAAGTATGAGGTCAGAAATTAAAATATTTGGCGAAAAAACAATTATTGATTGTTTTAATATTGATAAAAAGGGAATTGTTTTTGAAGAATCATTAGAAAACCCTTTGGGTTTGCCGGTGATTATGTTTAATAATTCTGGTTTCATTTTTTTACTAGGGACAGAAATAATTGAAACAGAATATTTAGAAAAAATTTTAAGGATTGATTCTGATTTTAAAGAGGTTCAGATTTTAGAAACTTATCCTATTTCTAAGAATAGAATAAATGTTAAAACCAAAGAGGGTTGGGTTGCTTATTTTGACCCTAAAGAAGACATTGATTGGCAGATTGAAAAGTTGAATATTCTCTTAAAAGAAAAACTTCCTCTTGGAGAAAGAAAAAGTTTGGAATACATAGATTTAAGATTTGAAAAAGTATATATCAAACGCTTAGAAAATCCAAGCGAAGAATAGAGCGTAAGTAAGTTCAAAAATTTTAGAGAAAACAAAAATAAGAAAAACTCCTAAAATTAATAACAAGATTACCTTTATTTCTTTTCCTAGTTTCATACTTTAATCTTACCACAAATTATTTTACAAAAAAAGTGCCGGGTTCTGTTATCAGAATTCGGCACGTTCGGCTTTTACTTTTCAGAAGTAGCAACCAAATTTGGATCAACGATCCTTATTTGGGACTCTACTCCTTTTTGTTCTCTTTGTTTTTTCCGCTTCGCTGAAGCGGAATCGATATTTGCCATAAGAATCATGGCAATCATTATAAATAAAAATGACTGAAACACTTGAAACCTGAACATTTCTTTTCTTCTTTTTCTTCGACTTCCCATTTTTTAATCCTTATTTTCTATTCCCTTAAAAGAACTACACGATAACAACCATTATAGTACCTATTCCAAAATCTGTCAATATGTCCAACACCGAGTGTTGGACATTTTTTGAGTTTGGGGGTAGAATATGCTTACTGTAGAACATTAAAATAAACATTGAAAGAATAGAAAGGAAAGATAATGAAAATTTTAGCAATAATTTTTGCTGTTCTTGGAACCTTTATTTTGTGTAATATTTTTTCGTACAAAAGATATGTCAAAAAAATGGAGGCCCGAAAAGCAAAGATAATAAAAGCCATAAGAGATAATGAAAAAGCCAAAGAAGCTATAAGGAGAATGGCAGGGCTTGAAGAACAGCCGACAAAATGTTTTAATTGCGGAAAAGAATTTTCTGAACAAGTTCTTTGTTCTCCTGAAGACCCTACAGGGAGTCAATGTTGCTCTTGTTATGAAGCAGATCTTATAGATCATAATGTCTCTCCCAGAGCAGAATGTTAACTAAAACTAAACCAAGCCCTGCGATTGTATCAAAGGGCTTTTTTCTTTGTTTAAAAAGCTTGACTTGGCTGCTTTTTTTGACTATAATTATTTTATAACTATAATGAAATTATGACTGAAAAACCCGAAAAAGATAATATAATCAAAGAAGAAACCGAACCTGAAATGATGAAGGTCGAACCTTCATCATATTTGGAAGAGTGGAAGAGGGAGAGGGCGGGGTTTTTGAATTATAAAAATGAAGAATCAGAAAGAGTGGAGAGGGCAATTAAGTTTTCCAACGAAAAGTTTATAATCAAGATTATAGATATTTTAGATACGATTTATTTAGCCGAAGGAAAATTACCAGATGACCTAAAAGATAATCAGTGGGCAAACGGCATTCTGCAAATTAAAGATCAAATCTTGGACTTTTTGAAAATTAATGGCGTTGAAGAAATAGCTTGTTTAGAAAAAGAATTTGACCCTAATTTTCACGAAGCAATAGACATAATTGAAAATGGTTCCAAGTCGGGAACCGTTATAGAAGAAATTAAAAAGGGCTATCTTTTACATGATAAGGTTATTAGACCTTCCATGGTAAGAGTAGCAAAGTAATAATAAAAACAAACATATGATATTAGGAATTGATTTAGGAACAACTTTTTCTGCTTTCGCCAGCGTTAAAAATGGCGAACCCCAAATTATTGAAAATAAAGAAGGAAATCGAATAACCCCTTCGATTGTGGCTTTGGCTAAAAACGGGGAACGTTTGGTGGGAGTTACCGCTAAAAGACAACAGATTACTAACCCAAAAAATACCATCTCTTCAGTGAAACGATTAATTGGAAGAAGGTTTTCTGATAAAGAAATTCAAAAAGATATTGAATTGGTTAGCTATGAAATGAAAGAAGCTAGCGATGGCGGAGTGGAGGTTAAAATGGGGGAAAAATGGCACAAACCAGCCGAAATTTCCGCCATGATTTTGCAAAAAATAAAACAAGACGCTGAAGCCAAGCTTGGAGAAAAAATTACCGAAGCGATCATTACTTGTCCGGCCTATTTTGACGACGCTCAAAGAAAAGCCACTAAAGTCGCCGGAGAAATTGCTGGACTAGATGTTAAAATGGTTTTAAACGAGCCGACCGCGGCGGCTTTGGCCTATGGTTTAACTAGAACTGATAACCAACAAATTTTGGTCTATGATTTTGGAGGTGGAACTTTTGATGTTTCTATTTTAGACGTTCAAAAAGATCCTGACACCGTGGAAGTTATTGGTGTTGGCGGCGATACTCATTTGGGTGGAGATGATTTTGATCAAAAAATAATGAATTGGATTATTGATGAATATCGCAAAGAACAAGGAATAGATTTAGGGAAAGATGAATTAGCTCTTCAAAGAATTAAAGAGGCCTCTGAAAAAGCCAAAATTGAATTATCAACCACTTTGGAAACAGAAGTTAATCTTCCGTTTATTACTAGCGATGCTTCGGGACCAAAACATTTATCTCTTAAGTTATCTAGGTCTAAATTTGAGGACTTGGTTAGAGAATATATTGAGAAATCGATTGGTCTAGTTAAAGAAACCTTGAAAGACGCTAAATTAGAAACTAAAGATATTGAAGAAATTGTTTTAGTTGGTGGTCAAACCAGAATGCCAGCTATTCAAGAAGCCGTCAAACAACTTTTTGGAAAAGAACCTAATAAATCAATTAACCCTGATGAGGTGGTGGCTATTGGAGCTGCGATTCAAGGTGGCTCAATGAGTGGGGATTCTAAAGAAGTTCTTTTGCTTGATGCTACTCCCTTATCATTAGGAATTGAGACCATGGGTAACGTAAATACTATTTTAATTTCTAAAAATACTATTTATCCAGTAAACAAAAAACAAATCTTCTCCACCGCTGCTGATAATCAGCCATCGGTTGAGGTGCATGTTTTGCAAGGAGAAAGACCTTTATCGGGAGATAATAAGACCTTGGGAAGATTTATTCTAGATGGGATTCCACCTTCACCAAGAGGTGTGCCTCAAATTGAAGTTTCCTTTGATGTTGACAGTAATGGAATTTTGAATGTTTCGGCCCAAGATAAAGCTAGTGGTAAAACTCAGTCAATAAAAATTGAGAGTTCTATTGGTATTTCTAAAGAGGAAATTGAAAAGATGAAACAAGATGCTGAAGCCCACGCCGACGAAGATAAGAAGAAGAGAGAACTAATAGAGGCAAAAAATCACGCTGATGGTTTAATTTATACTTGGGAAAAAACCGAAAGAGAATCGGGTGATAAACTTAGCGAAGAACTTAAAAAAGAGATTAAAGAAAAAGTAGAGGAATTGAAGAAAGTTAAGGATAGTGATAATATTGAAGACATAAAGACAAAAACCAGTGAGGCCTCTCAAGCAATTCAAAAAGCTGGAGCGGAGTTATATAAGGAAGAACCTAAACCAGAAGAGAAAAAACCTGCCCGTCCGGCAGGCGGGGATGAGCCAACTGGTGATGACTTTAAAAAAGACAAATAATAATTATGAGGGATTACTACGAAATATTAGGAATTTCTAAAAGTGCTTCTCAGGAAGAAGTGAAAAAGGCCTTTCATAAACTGGCTCACAAATATCATCCCAATAAAGGTGGTGATGAAAGCAAGTTTAAAGAAATAAATGAGGCCTACCAAGTCCTTTCAGATAAAGATAAAAGATCTAGCTATGATCGATTTGGCACCGCTGACGGAGCTGGCGTTGGATCAGGGGACTTTAACTGGGCTTGGGGAAAGGGAGGGGCACAGAATATAGAATTTGATATTGAAGACCTAAACGATATGTTTGGAGATGTTTTTGGCTTTGGTCGCTCAAAAGGAAAAAGAAACTTCAATAAAGGCAAGGATATTAGAGTAGATATGGAAATTAATTTAAAGGATGTTTTAGAAACTACCCCCAAAGAGGTTTCTTTAAGAAAAGAGATTATTTGTTCCAGATGTGAAGGAAAGGGAGCGGAACCAGGAACTAAAATAAATCAATGTTTTTCTTGCCGAGGGACTGGAGAAGTTCAGGAAATAAAGAAAACCTTTTTGGGTTCTTTTACTAAGTGGGGGATTTGTCCCGAATGTAGGGGTGATGGTCAAAAACCAGAAAAACCCTGTAATGTTTGTGCTGGCGAAGGAAGAGTTAAGGGAGATGAACGTTTTGAAATAAATATTCCAGCTGGAGTTGATTCTCACCAAATGCTAAAAATTAGCGGTAAGGGGGAAGCTGGTCGAAAGGGAGGACAAGCCGGTGACTTATATGTTAGAATATTAGTAAAGCCAGACAAGGTCTTCAAAAGAAAGGGAGATGATTTATTGGTTTCCTTACCCATAACTTTTTCTCAAGCGGTCTTGGGAGATAAAATAGCGGTTCCGACTTTGGAAGGAGAGGACTTAAGAGAGAAGATTTCGGCGGGAACCGAATCAGGAAAAGTTGTTAAGATAAATAATCGAGGCATCCCTCATTTTTCCGGATATGGAAGAGGGGATTTGTATATTCAACTAAATGTAGAAACCCCAAAAAGATTGACAAAAGAGCAGAAAATGCTATTAAAGAAACTACAAGAAACAGGACTTTAGTCCACGCCCTTTTAAGCCGGTTGTTGCAGGTTCAAGTCCTGCTGGGGGCACACACTTCACTTCGTTCAGTGCAAACAAGGGCCTGTGGCGCAACTGGTAGCGCGCTTCAATGGCATTGAAGAGGTCAGGGGTTCGAATCCCCTCAGGTCCACACTTAGAAAATCACGGGGAAAAACTTGGTTTCGAGGAGGAGCGAAGCGACGGGAGTAAACCGAGTTTTGAGGAGTGATTTTCATAAAATGACTAAAACCCTGTTTAAAAGTGATGCGTCCCCCTTTCTCATGTAAGAAGAAATTTGAAATAGAAGAAATGGAAGCTGATCATATAAAGCCATGGAGTAAAGGGGGAAAAACAATATCAAAGAATT
>Ga0268276_1003668_pt1 | contig 11654 bp, 17 predicted proteins | sample saktaG_4_FD_190145 | JGI IMG/M metagenome (GOLD analysis project Ga0268276, IMG submission 190145) | Saline water microbial communities from Sakinaw Lake, British Columbia, Canada - sak_2010_1_5_45m | ecosystem: Environmental > Aquatic > Non-marine Saline and Alkaline > Saline ...
GATTCGAAAATGCATCGTATGTGTTCTTAGTAAATAGTTCATCTTCTTTTTCTGGTTTTACTACAAAGAATTTCTCAGCAAATCCCGTATTGTCTTTTGAATAATATATTGCTTTTGGGTCTTTGTAAAGCTCCACAATATTTTCAGGCAAAAAACCTTTTTTCCAAGGTACACAATTAATATATATTACTCTGCCCCCCATTGACTTATATTTTTTAATAAATCTTTCTAATCTAGGGACCATTTTTCTGATTTTTTTAAAACAAAGATCCCATTCTTTTACTTCACATCTTTCATGACAGCACATATTAATGATGTCAATTACAACTAATGCTGTTTCATTTAGTTTCATGAAAACAGAAATCATCAGGGATATATAAATGTTTTAAATTATTATATGTTAGCTTCACTAAATTGGTCGTAAAAAGAAAAAGGATTATATCCCTCTATTCTAGTCCCAAGATCATGCCAGGGTTTTCGAGCATACGGCATGACCTCTAGATTGTAAACTTTTTGCGCTTTTCTTTCAACATCTGCTATCGCAGCGTCTAAATCTGCTATTCCTACTTTAAATTCTTGTTTTCGAACATAAGAAGCAAAATTGCTTGGACAAATTAAAGAAGCTTCTTTTAGATTCCATACCATTTTTCCTCTTGCCATTGCAAGCCAGATTACGTCCTGGCCAATTGGTTCAGAGCCGATCATAAGACTAGTGCAAACCAAACCTGCACCCATGTTTAATGCATTTAAATTAATCAGTGCAGCATCAGGGCTAGGATGTTTAAGATAACTTCCAGCCTCTTGTTTTCCCTTCCCTGTTAATAAATAAAACAAATCAGCAGTATCTTTATACACTTTCTTTGGAATATCAATTTTTAAAGAAGAGTCTGATTTGAATGTATAAGGCCTTGTATATTTTTGTTTTAATAATTTCCTGGCATGACTTTCAAGTCCTTTCCTCTTGAAAAGGCCAGCAGCTGCTTCAAGCATGTTATCGCTTATTTCTCCAGGTTGGCTATGTGCAAGTTCGCAATAAAACCCATCTAAAAAAGCCTTTACTTCACGAGGGTTTTTCACATTGCCCAACACATTTTCAAATTGTTTTAGATAATCTAAATTGATTTTATTTAACATTTTTTTATTTAAACTAAACTATGAATTTCGAAATTTAATCCTCTGATTGATATCTCTTTATGTCCAATCTTTCTTCTTCTGGTTTTATTGTAACTGTTAAAATTCCACGAGCATTTGAATCAGTGTCAAATTTACTGATTAAACTAGATCTTCTAAAAAACCTATATCCAAAACTTTTTAATGGTCGTTCAATATTTCCATAAAGAGTATCTACGGCTTTTGCATTCTCATCACAAAATCCTTCAAAATAGAAGACTAAATGGTTTAAATAACGTTCATTTTCAAGAGTAGTTCTTCTTATTATTTCCAGGCCTTTTTCGGTTACATCCTCCAACATATTGGGATTAATCTTGTTATCACTAACATGTTGATGATATGACATTTGTCCATCTCTTTGGACATGTATCTCAGACTGGAGTCTGTGAAATGTATAAATAACAGAATCTTGTATTACTGGTTTCCAAGAAGGCATGCTTGTTATTCCGACTATTTCAGAAGCTATCGCCTTTAAATCAACATCATGTCTAAATGCTGGTCCTCTTTCAAAACTAACCATAACATTGGGTTTGTCTACATTTGTCATCCAACTTATTCTCAAATCCGATTTATAAACTTTCCCTTTTAACTATTACATAATTACAACAAAATTCATAAATTACTTTTTGTCAACATTAAAATAATTGTAGAAGTCTTCTGACAAAGTCAGCTCATAGGTTCTTCCCATTCTTTTTGCTTTGACTAATCCCATAGCTACAAAATGATGGATGTGCTCATAGGCTTTGTTGCTCCTGATTCTTACTATTGAAGATTGTTTTATTGGCTGCTTGTAAGCTATGATAGCTAAAGTCTCTTGTTCTGATTTAGAGAATTCAGTTTGTCCTGTGACCATCTTATTTACAAGATTGTGAAACTCTTCCTTGACATCCATCTTAAACACTGGTTTTCCTTCGACTTCTCTTTTATGAATTAATATAGCGCTTTCTGCATGGTTGTACTTTTCAACAAGCTCTTCAACAAGTTCTTTAGTCATCAAAGGATTGACTCCCGTTACCCTGACAAGATCATCTATATCCAGATAACTTGCTGAAAGAAATAAAGCAGCTTCTATTTTTTTCAATAATTTTGCCTCGTCTAAACTCTCCTGCGACTCTGGGGATTTTTCATCAGAAAAAGGCTTTCTTTTTGAAGCTCTTTTCTCAATAATATTTTTGATATCATCATTCCCCTCTCCAAAAATCTGTTTTAATGCTTCTCCATCTATATTAATCTCTTTTTTCATTTCTTCATCTATCTCTTTTATCTCTTTTTCCATGTTATCTTAAGAAAGCCAAAGCTTAAATAATTTATCTCTCTAAAAATTAAATCACTATTAAGTGACAAAAAAGAAAGGTTTATAAACCATTTCATCTTTTTAAAATATTGAAAAATGGCACTAAATGAGATATTAGACCGTATAGATGACTTCCTAGGTTCAAAAATAGGATTTGCTTCTACTTTGCTATTGTTAGTAGGAGCATTTGCAGCTGTAGGAACGACTGGATCAAAAAACACAGATTATGAAAGTGGGCAAAATAAAACAAACTATGAAGTAAGCGATGTTAATGGAGATGGAAGAAAAGATATCTGTCTAGTCAATGGCATTAACAATGGAAAATTTCGTCAATATCTTATCCAAAGAGAAGATGGTGCATTTGAATTGACAGATGCGAGGGGGAGCACGCCTTATTTTAAGGGAATAAATTTTGATTTCACAATAGATGGGTATAAATCTCCAAAAGAACACCCTTTTAGTCTACAAAAAATTCCTTATCGACACAAACAAACACTTTTACCAGCTGATAAGAGAAGCAGGATAGAAGATACAAATACAAAAGATAGCGTTATAGGCTCACAAGGTTACAATGGTTTTTTCCATTTATTATAACTCTCTACTTTAAACATATTTTTCAATAACCCGAAGATATTCTTGATTCAATCCACTTAGTCTGAAGATTACAACTTTTTCAAAACCAAGTTTTTTGACAAGCTCAAGGTCTTTTTCAAGATTTTCTGGGCTTAAAATTGGTTCATCTCCCAGAATTCCGAGGTCAATTGTTCCAAGTCCAATTACATAGTTATTTTTATCTTTTATTTTCCTCAAATGTGAAATAATATGCTTTCTAACTGGTCTTGAGATCATGCTAGAATAGAACATTAAACTTTTTTCACAATCAATCTTGTATTCTAAGCCGAAAACTCTTGCTAAACCAGACAAAATAGAAGAAGGAATTTGCGCAGTTGTTATTCTTCCTTTGTTCTTTTCCATGAATCTTTGGATTATTTTCTTGTTCTTTCCTATCTTGAAAAGATTCTTGAAAATCATGCTTCTCTTTAAAGGTGGTTCTAGATCAATCAACAGTTCAATTTTAGTTTTATCAAGTTCGTTGAACAATTCAACCAAATCCTTAGTTTCAGAAAAAGGGCTTATCCAATAAGAATTCTTTATTATCGGCCAATAAGCTAATCTGATTTTCTTATTCCTGATTTTCTTGATTTGTTTTTCGATAGTATAGAATTCATTTAATGATTTCCCCGCAACAAAAACTCTTGTTCTGAATTTAACAAGATTTAATTTCTCTATATTCTCTTTAATCGGAAATTCTTCATAAAAATCAATTTGCATATAAATGACAGATAACAAAACTTAAATAACTTCTGTTATGCAGAGGTAGTAGTCTGAGATTCAATCTTTCTCTTTCTTTTGTCAGTAAATTTTATTGATGCACCAAAAAGAAGTTCTGTTAAGGCAAAACATCCAGCAACCCAGATCCCCCATCTTGTCTGTCTTTGTTTATAAGCCCTTACTTCAGGAGAATTATTAATTATTCGATATAAACTTTTGTTAGCATCTTCCCTTTTTTCTATCCCTTTGCTTAAATCATAGACGTAGGGCATTTGATTCTCTAATGTTCCCAATTTCTTGGTTGTTTCCCTAAGAACAGAAACAGAACGTTTTTGGGCATTGTATTCATTGATTATTGAAGGTGTTGGATTTGTACTTGGGGCCTTTGCTATTAATAAAAGAGATAAAACTGCTCCAGTAATAGTAGCGTATTCACCTGCACTCAAATGAGTCAGTCTGTAAAAATATCCGTCATTTGGTTTGTCCATTTTTATTCAAATTTCAGATATTTAAAAACAATATTGTATTAAAACATATAATTAGGGTTAAGCCAAAACCTTAAAAATCTCGATTCTTTGATAATTTCATGCGCTGGTAGTATAGTGGTTAGTATTCGACGTTGCCAACGTTGTGACCCGGGTTCGACCCCCGGCCGGCGCATATCCTTCTTTCATAAAATATTTAAATGCCCTTTGTCTGATAATATCAGAAAAGAGTGTCAAAAACATGTCAGAATTAAGTCCAGTATACGGCGGGAAAGTAGTCCATGCAGGAATTTTTGATTTTAAAGAGTTTTACCGATATATGTACGAATTCTGGAGAGATTATCAGTATTTTATCATTGAAAAAAAGTATTCTGAAAAGATTAAAGCAGAGGGAAAAGATATAGAAATTGAATGGATTATCTTAAGAAAAATAAGCGATTATTTCAGATTTAAGATTCAGATAGTAACTAGGGTGACGAAGATGGTTTCTGTTGAAGTCCAGGAAGGGGGCGTAAAGACTAGCAGGGATAAGGGAGAAGTTGAAATAAAGTTTAGTAGCTGGCTTGAAAAAGATTGGGACAATAAATGGGAGCAAAATCCTGTTACAAAATTCTTGCGAGGGATGTATGACCGTTATATCATAAGAAGCAGAACAGAGTATTATGAAGATAAGCTAAAATCAGAGCTAGATGAAGCCATGGCCCAATTCAAATCATTTTTAGCACTAACAGGAAACGTTTCTTGATTCTAGATAAGCTCATTCTTTAGGGTTTTTTTGGGATATGTATTATTTAATACAATCATCTTTTTATATCCTTAAGCATTAGCTAAAAATGGCAAAAAAGAAACCTAAAGTTATTGAAGAAGCTGAATTTAAGCTAGAAGTATTAGGCAGAAACCAGCCAATTCTTATTGAAAATAGATTAACTGATAAGCAAAAATTTTCAGCACAGATAGCTTCATCCCACGGGGGTTATGGCTTTAAGACAGGAAGAACCAAAATAACCATAAATATTGAAGATAAAGTCGGCTTTTTCATCGACAGAGAATCAGGAAAAGGTATGATGTATAGACTATTGAATCCAATCAGGCCTGGTCAGAGCATAGTATTCAATTCAAAATATCATCGATTATATGCGGGGTATGATGAAGTCCAAAGTGCTATTGAATCAATGCCCAGAACTATAAGTTCATATTTGCAAGAATATCTTGAAGAAAACTTTAAAAGAAAATAAAATGGCAATCAAACTTCTTAACCATAAAAAGGAAGATAAAAGACCAGATAAAGAAGAGTATTATATGTCTATTGCTAAACAAATAGCTCAAAGAAGCACTTGCTTGAAGAGAAAATATGGGGCTATAATTGTTAAAGAAGACAATATCGTTGCTGCAGGCTACATGGGTTCTGCAAGAGGCACCCCTAATTGCATTGACTTGAATAAATGTTCTCAAAATGAAGTCAATAAGCCAGAACCATATTATTGCAGAGCAGTCCATGCTGAATTAAATGCAATCATAAATGCCGCAAGAGCCGGAGCTAGTATCCTTAATGGCACAATGTATCTTTATGGTGAAAGAATAAAAGACAATAAAATTGTTTTTGGAAAACCATGCAAACTATGCAAGAGAGCAATAGTCAACGCAGGAATAATTGAGGTTATAGTCCCAGGAGAAAAGACTTTCAAAAGGTATAGGACAGAATTCTGGGTAAAAGAATCTAAAAAAGATCCTTTTGCTGAATTAAATGAGAGATGAAACCAATTAATTAAGTCTTTCTGTAGGTGTAGTAACTTTTTCAAGGGTCTTCTTAATTTGTTTTCTTCAAACAATTTTTCTAAACTAAAAAAACCTTAGACTTGTAGGTATACAAAAGAATCTCAATTATCTTAATCCAGAGATTTTCCCTTTTAATTTTTCAAGAGCATTATGCGGGCTTTCTCCTGAAACACTAATTTCTTTTTTTAAAGGATTATTGGCCATTGCCTGTGTTTTTATTGGCATAGAATCGATTTGCGGCATCATTGCTATAATCTGCTGCAGATTTTCATGTGCTTGATTGATGAAAAAAGACGTTTTATTTATTATCTCTGCTTTTTCTTTTAATTCATTTTTTTTCTCAAGCCCGTAGCTATTCAAGTTTATCAAAGAATTTTTCATACTTTTTACTTGTTGCATAGCAGCATCAATTTCTTCTCTATCAAATTTGATAAAAACAGACATGTTTATTGGGCTAAATTCTCCCCAATTGTTTTAATTTCTTCTTTCAATGTATCAATTTTGCCTTTCCAATCTTCTATTTCAGAAACTTCTTGATTATTCATTTTTTCCAATTTAAAGATTAATTCTTCAGCATCTTGCAGCCCTTTCTGCAGGTTTTCTATTGTCTCAACAATTTGTTTGAAATTCTCTATTTTGATGAAGATTTCCTTATCTTTTTTATCTTTTTTGATGATTGTCCTTTCTTCAGGTTCTTCAGCAGGCAGTTCAGGTAGTCCTTCATTAACAATTATAGTCGTGTTCTTCTGAGAAACCGTCCTTTTTGTAGTAGGCAGTTCAGGCAAATCAGAATTATCTGTCAATTCAGGACTAAATGTTTGGACATCTTTTTTATACTCGAGACTTTCCGGAAATCCGCTTGTAGGCGGTTCAGGTATTTGGTGTTTTTTTTTGAATATCATCTTATCCTAAGATTCAAAAGATGATATAAATACCTTTGTAGTAACTGAAAAATTACAATCTTGTCCATTGAAAAAAACAGAGAATATGAATTTTTTTCTGTATTTTATCTGACAGCAAAAGTATTTAAAACTAAGATTGATTAATATAAAACATGGTAAAAGATGAGGACCTACATTTATTTTTAAAAGCGGTTTTTAGGAGAATAGCAGGAAAAAGTGCAGAAGATCTGATTGAAATTCTTTATGACAAAGAAAATGTCAATGAATTTAAGATAGCTGAAAAACTTAAAAAGAATATCAATGAAGTGAGGAATATTCTCTATAAATTGTCTTCATTCAATGTTATAACCTCCACAAGAAAAAAAGATAAAAGAAAAGGATGGTACACTTATTTTTGGACCTTGAATGTAGAGAAAGCCCTTGATACATTATTAAAACTAAAGGAACAGGAGATGTTCAATTTAGAGCACATCCTGAAAAGCAGATCCTTTAAGCAATTTTATTTCTGTGAATCTGATAACATAGAGATGTCCGAAGAAACTGCGCTTCATCACAGTTTTTTATGTCCAGAATGCAGCCAATTATTGACCCCCGTTAATGAAGAGAAAAAAATCAAAGAGATGACTTCAAGGATAGATGCTTCGAGAAAAGAGATTGAGGAACTTAGGGAAAAAGTCAATAAACTAAAAAAGGAAAGGATGGACAGTTTAGCTCCAAAAGAAAAAGTCAAACCAAAAAAATCCAAAAAGCAGAAAAAAGCTAAAACTCCAAAAAAACACGAAAAGAAATCTTCTAAGAAAAAAGTCAAGAAACCCCAGAAAAAGGCTAAACCTAAGCCCAAAAAGAAGACTAAGAATAAAAAAAGAATATAATCTTTTTCTATAAGTGTTAAATTATGATATATCAAAGCCAAAATATTTATACTTATTTTTACACTCCTTAAGATGGAAATAAAAAAATTCCAAGAAGAAGTCTTAGCTGTATTCTCCGAGATTGCTAAAGCGCCCAACAGGAGACCACACACAAAACAATCAGCAATGATCCATTTAACCGAAGAAATAGGGGAGGTTGCAAGACAAATAAATAATGAATCCCATCGCCCAGAAAAATTTAATAAAGAAAATCTTGGAGAAGAACTAGCAGATCTCATGATGTTTATTGTTTTTATAGCTAATCTTTATGATATCAATCTACCTAAAAAAATGAGGGATAGTATAGAAAAAGTTAAATCCGCGACTATAAAACTTAAAAAACAGGTTTAAAACTCAAAAGCTATAACTAAAATGACAGAAAAATTTTCATATAGGCGGTCGTATTCTTCCAGCCCCTACATTCGGCATGAGAGAAAAAAATTCAGATTAAATATTTCTGTAACCCTGCTTCTTATAATTCTCAATGTTATTGTTTTTCTTGTACAAGTCATTGTAGACTCTCTGACTCAAACTCCAGACTCATTAGGATTCTTCACAAGAACCTTGGGTTTGATGCCGCAGGATATTATACAGGGAAAAAATCTTTGGGCAATTTTTACAAACATGTTCTTGCACGGGGGTGTTTTTCATCTTGCAGCTAATATGATGTCTCTGGTTTTTGTAGGCTCTTTTCTTGAAAAATTGATTGGAAAAAAGAAATTCATTTTCATCTACTTGATTTCAGGAATAATAGCTTCCTTGTTTTTTGTCTTTCTTGCATTAGGATTTGGCTCTAGTGATTTAGGTGCAAGAATTTTTGGAAATCCAGATGCCTTGGCAGTAGGAGCTTCAGGAGCAATTTTTGGCTTAGCAGCGGTTCTTATGATACTTGTCCCTAAAACAAAAGTTTATATCATGTTCATCCCGATTGCAATGCCCTTGTGGTTAGGCATGCTGATAATGCTCTTCGGATTATGGATAATTTCAGCAGCAGCTGGACTTTCAATTGGGAATAGTGCTCACTTTGGCGGTTTTATCTCTGGATTAGTTTATGGAATTTATCTAAGAAAAAAATACAATAAAAAAGTTCAGGTTCTTGATAGGGTTTTTAGATAAGTTTAAAACAAAAATTTAAATATCATTAAGGTTTTTTAAAACAATGAAAAAAGAGGCAGGAAATTGGATTAAAGAACTAGTGTATAAAACTCAAGACACCCACCCAGTATTAAAACAAAAATTAACTTTCGGACAAAGAGCAGCAGATAAATTAACTGCTTTTTGTGGAAGTTGGGTATTTATCCTGATATTCTTGTCATTTTTGTTTATATGGATTATCTTAAACGTACTGATGGTCTTGTTCAAGTGGGACCCCTATCCTTTTATTTTATTAAATCTGATATTATCCTGTATCGCAGCTCTTCAAGCACCAATCATATTAATGTCACAAAATAGATTAGCTCAGAAGGATAGGCTTACAGCGATGTATGATTACACAGTTGATAGAAAATCTGAAAGAGAAGTTGAAAAGATACAGGCAGATATCTCAGAGATAAAAACACTATTAAAAAAAAGAAAATAATCTCTTCTGTTGTTTCTTTTCTTTCAACAAAACACTTTTTTTCTTATAGACTTCAAGAGAATTATGAAATCTTTCCTGAGATTTCTTAAAAGCTTGTTCAAGGTCGGGGAATTTTTCTGGTTTGTTCTCATTCATCATCCCTCTTACTAACTCGCGCAATATTCCAACTCCGCAAGGAGCCCAGTATTCGTCCCTGATTTCTCGGAATATCAAGACAGTTGCCTGTCTTTTTATTTTCTCAAGATATTCTGTTATCGGAAGTCTTACAGCATAGTATCCCCCTGTAACACTTGAGGCGTAGGTTTTTCTTCCTTGAAAAAACTCATAATCCTGCCACATTGCAGGCTCAGCACTTTTTCCTTCTCCAAAATAACCCGAACTTGATGCTTCAAGCACTTCAAAACCCCAGCAACCAGGAATCAAGAAAATTTCATAATAATTTCCAAGATAATTCCCATGAAACAACAGAACTTCCGAAATCTCTTGATAATATTTGATTTTTTCAAGCAGCATCTTGCTTAAAGAGTCATCAACAGAAGTTATGCTCCATCTTGTCGGAACAAGTTTTCTCTGGAACTTCTTTCCCAACATTCCGGCACTTAGGATTTTCATTATATTTGAGACAGGAATTCTTGAATTATACAATTCTTCAATTGCCCTGGTTGCTTTGACATCAATATCATTGACAAGATAATCTACTTTCTTTTCTACTTTGACATTTGATTCAAGTTTGACATCTTTCAAAGGAGCAGGATTTCCTATTGCAGCTGTATGGCTTGTTAGATTGATGTTCATAGAAGGTTTTTTACTTAGTTTGAAACTCGCATCAACTGATTTGCTTGCAAGGGATATCTCTTGCATAACATCTAATAATTTATTTCTTTGCCCTTTGGTCTTGACAGTGAATCTAGAATAAATCATCTTTGACCTGAAACCCAGAATATCTTCTGTAGAAGCTTGTTTTTTGAACCATTCTTCTGGCATTCCCAAGTTTTCTGTTTCTCCTATTTCAGCAGGTGCAAGTATTCCAGAAAAAACAAAAGGATAATTATGATGCCCCACAAATATCTCCGGAGGACTTGAGCCCGAAAATTCAAGATTTACTTTTGGCTGAAACTGCTTTATTCTAGAAAGTATCTTGCAAGGCCCTCCACAGAAGCCTCTACCCTTACATTGGATACACAATTGAGTCATAAAACTTCTTAGACCTGGCTATTAATTAATCCTACTGACAACTTAAGAATGGCGAAAATTATTCATCGAGAAATTATTCTCTTTTTTATTTCACGCTGGCAAATATTTCTGGAGGTATTTCAAAATCAGAAAAGAAAGGAGTTAATATTTTTCCGTGTTGTTTTATAAATTTTGGATCAATGGCAAGATATTTTAGATCTTTAAATTCCAAGCCCAGTTGTCTGCATCTATTCCCCATATCTCTTTGCTCTTCAAGATTTATACTTTGCAAATAAGCACAAAAATACTGATTTTCGCGAGGAAGCCTCGCATCTAAATCAAAAGACAATGCTAAATCGCCACCCAATGGCAGTCTAAAACAATCGAAAGCCCTAATATTTGAAGAATTTATAATGCAACCACCAAAAAGATACTGAATATTTTTTTCTTTTATTTCTTTATAAAAATTGAGTAATTTGTTTATTCTTGGTCCTTCGCAGTGTTCGTAATCTTTTTGATATTTCTGCAGTTGGCTGTAATGGCTTTGTTTTGGATTTTTAGACATTTTAGAAAGAACAATATCTTTTCTCCAAAGCATCTTGGTTAACTCTGTCATAAAATTTGTTAATCCCTTGATTTAAATAGATTATTGTAAAAAATCACATATCTTGATATTTTCAGAAACATTCATCTGCTTACAATTGTATTTACCCCTTCTTTCCCTAGTGGATCATGGACAGTATATTGATGAACTACTTCAGTGTCAGGAAGTTCTTTTAAAAAATCATTTAACTCATCTAAAGTCCACCATTTCCTGAACCTCTTCACTTTTATCTCATAATCTTCTTTCTCCCGAAATTCTTCAGAAGGTTTTTCATGGATTGTTGTAGAAAAATGGATTAATCCTTGAGGTTCAAGTATAGAGAACATCTTTTCAAATAAACTTGGGACTTGATGTTTAGGAAAAAGATGTATGAATGCCTGTGCATACAAACCAGAAAATTGCCTTCCAAAATGAAAGTCAAGGAAATC
>Ga0268276_1003669_pt1 | contig 11653 bp, 9 predicted proteins | sample saktaG_4_FD_190145 | JGI IMG/M metagenome (GOLD analysis project Ga0268276, IMG submission 190145) | Saline water microbial communities from Sakinaw Lake, British Columbia, Canada - sak_2010_1_5_45m | ecosystem: Environmental > Aquatic > Non-marine Saline and Alkaline > Saline ...
GATTCCCGGGTATTCCGGGGATACGACCAAAACCGCCCTGGTTCTCAGTGGCGGCGGCGCACGGGGATTTGCCCACATCGGCGTCATTCGGGCGCTGGAAGAGATCGGTTTCTACCCGGATATGATCGTTGGCACCAGCATGGGAGCTTTGATCGGCGGATTGTATGCATCGGGCAATACTTCCTTTGAAATTGAAAATTATATCCGCCATACGAAATGGAACAGCCTGTTTTCGCCACAGCCCTACCGTGATATTGAATTCGTTTCTCAAAAAATCATGGCCCTGCCAGAACTGTTTTCACTGAAATTTGATGAAAAATTTAACGTTATTTTCCCCGGAAATCTCCTGCCAACTCAAAAATTGCAAGAGCGCATTTTTCAGGTAATGGTATATCCTGAATACCAATCCGGCGGAAATTTTGACAGCCTGTTGATTCCTTTCCGGGCCGTAGCGAGCGATATTAAAACCGGTAAGCCTGTTGTTTTAAAAAGTGGCAGTCTGGGAAAATCGATTGCTGCCAGTTCGGCATTTCCAATTATATTAGCACCGGTACCAATTGATTCGTTCCTGCTTGTAGATGGTGGAATTACCAATAATATCCCGGCGGATGTTGCCGTTGATATGGGCGCTGATTTCATTATTGCAGTTGACGTCACCAGCAAGATCACGACAATTTCACAAAATATCAATCTGGTATCCTATTTTAACCAGGCATTCAATACATTAGCTTATCTGACCGATACCCGTAATTTATATCTTTCGGACATTCTCATCTATCCCAAAATCGAAGAATATTCCTCCGGTGATTTTGACGCCATTGATTCACTGATCCAGCGGGGTTACGAAGCCACTCAACCGTATATTGCGGATTTACGTCTCATTGCGGATTCATCAAAATGGTCATCGGACTTTCTGCCTGACGCCATCAATCGTTTGAATAATACCAGTATCAGATCAATAAAGTTCCGGGGAAATGAACGAACGCGACCGTACATTATCAAGCGGGAATTGCTACTGAAAGAGGGAGACCTGTGGGAATCTGCCTGTGCTCAGCGAAGCCTGAAAAACCTGTTTAGCACAGGGATGTTTCGAACAGTTTATATTGCGTTCGAAAACCAGACAGAGGACTCAACCGATATTGTTATTGAGGTTGAGGAAGAAGAAAACACACTGTTCTCGTTCGGTACTCGCTATGACAGTGAACGAAAAGCCAGTGCTTTTATTGCCGCAAAATACCGAAACCTGTTTGGAACCGGTATTGACAATCAATTATCTCTAATCGTCAGCGATCTGCAACGGAAGCTGGAATTGAATACACGAACCACCCGGATTTTTACAACCACATTCACGGGATATTCATCGCTTTACCATAAATTCGAAAGTGTTCCCCTATACAAAAGCGGCAAGCGGGTAGGCTATGGTGATTTTTTTCGAAGTGGTTTTGAGTTTAATGCCGGAGTTCAGGTACGAAGGGTCGGGTTGACGGCCGTTGGTATTAAAATGGAAAATACACAGACATTTGAAAACAGTAATTATAATATAACAGATGACGTTATTAACAGCGCCAGCCTGACCGCCCGGATTATCGTAGAAAATACAGACGATCCGGACATTCCCCGACGCGGGCGGATAAATAACGTCGTTTATGAACATGGATTCAGTGAGGATGAACTGAAGCAGACGGATCGAATCCTGGTGGAGTCCACGGTCTACGAGACATTTAACGATAATCACACCTTTTCAACCCACATTAATTTCGGATATCTTTCCAGGGCATTGACTCATTATGATCGCTTCCGGCAAGGTGGACTGAATTCGCTTCCCGGCTATCATCAGAACGAATTCTGGGGAAATGTTCTACTCTCTCTGGGAATCGGATACCGGACCAATCTGACAAAAGGTAGTTACCTGCAATTTCTCGCCATAGCCGGTAATGTCTGGGATACTTTCGATGATTTTAACTGGACGGATATGAACATTGGCGCGCGGGCAGGAATTCTCGTTCCAACCCCGTTAGGGCCGATTTCTGTGGATTATGGGTATAATTTCAAAAACCGCAGCCTGTTCTATTTGTCTATCGGACATTATTTCTAAACTCAACGGATATTGACTAACCGTTGCCGGACTTGCGTCACCTCAGCTTCAATATCAGCGATCATTCGGTCAATAATTATTCGAACCGGTAAAATATCTTTTATAAGACCAACAGACTGACCGGCCATCAGAGAGCCGGTTTCAACTTCGCCATCGATTGCGACCTGCTTTAAACTATATTTCATACCAAGTTAATGAGATGGTGCGTGATATGCATTTCCTGATACACAAACAAATATTTTCCAAATCATTTTATTGAAAGATTTCCAAACAAACAGTATATTCAATACATTAAATGTTATTGATGTAGTATCATACAGAGGGGACCATTACTATGAATTTTACTGGAAGAACAAGTCGAGTGACCCTGGAGAACGATTTGCCTGGCCTAACACACTTTTTTCGATCATTATTGTGTCTGATTCTACTGCAATTTTTCTGCATATCAACTGTCACTGCTGCACCAAAACCCGATACGAAACCACCCAAAATTAAAATCCTCACACCGGTAGCCGGATATACCGCGACCGGTCCCATGCGAATTGTCACAACGGTTAAAGATAACCAGGGAATTATGAAAGTTAGTTTTCGGGTCGACGACGAAATCGTCGAAGAAGTTTACAATCCACCTTATGAAATCATTTTAAATATGGGATACTGGGCAGACGGAATGATTCACCGGATTTTAGCTACAGCTACTGATAATTCCGAAAATACCGCACTCTCCCAGGAAATTCCGGTAACCGTCCTGGAAAGCGCCTATACATCACCTTTCCTGGTCTACCCTTCTGATCAAATGATTATAAAAAGCCGTAGCCAGATTTTATTGAAATGGAAAAATTTGTACGGTGCGAAAAATTATACTATTGCCATCGCCAAAGATCGTACATTTAAGAACATTGCATTGACGTATAGTGTTACCGACACGTTCTTAATCACCGAGCCATTGACCATCGGGCATTATTATTGGGCAGTAACTTCGCAAAATCCGGCAGAAAAGTGGAGCAAGTGGAGTATTATCCGTGAATTTTCAATCGAGCCACCCCTGCCTCCAGAATTAATTGGACCCAAAAATAAATTTTATTACAAAAGTACCGAAACACCACGATTGGTATGGCACAAGTCAAAATTCGCCAGTGAATACGAAGTTAAAGTAGTAACCTCCATCAATCCCGACTATGTCGAATACTCAAAACTGGTTATGGATACATTTACGGTCGTTTCCGGGCTGCCTGAAGGTTGGCACCAATGGTCTGTCCGTCCGAAAAATAAAGGTGGAATTTATGGAGAATGGTGTACACCAATGGAATTTCATACCAACGATCCGGAAGTAACTCAGTTTGTAAAAGTTGCCGCCGGTGAATTCACTTCCGGAAGAGAAAATATCATTCAAAAAATTAATTACGACTTTGAAATTATGAAGTACCCGGTCACCTGCCGACAGTACCTGAATTTCGTGAACCAGGCCTTTTGCCGGAATGCAATCGATAAAAACGGCTACGGACATTATACCGGTGATGAATTTAAACCCGCCGGTGAGTATAAATTCATCGACGTCAAAGAAAAGAAAAAAGAGATTGGTGACATCCTCTTTGACGACGAAAAAGGCTATTTCATCCTGGAAGATGATGAATATCTGGACCATCCGATCGGTGATATCTCGTGGTTTGGCGCCGATGCTTTCGCGAAATGGTACAAGCTCGAACTGGCAACCGAAGAAGAGTGGGAAAAAACCGCTCGTGGCCGAACGGGTTTTGATTTTCCCTGGGGTAACACGATCGATTGTCAAAATGCCAACATCGCCGGCTGTATGAAACGTGGTTTTTCAGCATCCACTACTCCGGTTGGAAAATTCAACGGTGAAGATGAAACAATGAATAGCCCCAGTCCATACGGCGCCTATGACATGACCGGAAATGTCTGGGAATGGACAAACTCCTGGTACGGTGGCAATTTTCGCAGCTATCGGGTAATCAAGGGCGGCAGTTATCATGAATCCAAAGGGGTCAAGGCAAATTTGGAAAGTCTTTCCGTCTGGTACCGCTATTGGATTGATCCCCAAAGTACCTCCGGTAAATATGGATCTGCGGTTGGATTTCGCTGTGTATTAAAGAAATAACCAGAATAATTATAGTATTAAAGGTCTCCGGTAAAAAATCGGAGACCTTATTTTTTACTTTTTAATTATTCTCAAACTCAGTACAATATCAATTATTGTAAAAGGATATGGACCATTAATTGAAAATACCATTTAAAAGAAAGCTGCAGATTGGCCAACGGATGATTTCGTCAGTAAAAGGTCCGCTTTCAACGTCACTGTTTATTACCCGGAAATGCAATTTGAATTGTCCTTACTGCCGGGCTATCCGGCACAAATGGAAAGACCTGGATACGGATAAATGGTTTTCAGTAATCGACAAACTCCACGCCTGGGGAATTCGTCTCTATTCCATTACCGGCGGCGAGCCAATGATTCGCAAGGATATCTGTGATATTATTGACCATATTTCCCATGATCGTAAAGCAGTTCCGTGGTTGATTTCAAATTTTACAACAATGACAGAAAATACAATCAACCAACTGGCGGATGCCGGATTATTGTTTCTGACGGCCTCCCTTGACTCACTGACTGAGATCGGTGTCAAATCCGACGGCTCTGTTCTGGATTTGCTGGAATATGCCAAATCCAAAGGCATCATCTGTTCGACAATTACGGTTATTCATCGGGATAATATCCATGAAATTCCTGACATTATGCATAAAATCACTGAACGGGGAATCATTTTTGATACTGGCTTTTTCCAGCATGTTGGAGGTCTTTTTTCATCCTCAGAGTTTGGTTTAAAGGTTCAGGATTTCGCACTGCTCGAAGACCTTCGTAAACAGATGAGAACTCATAAATTAAAGACCGGGTTGGTTGCTCCCAGCTGGGGATATTTGAATTCTGACTTAAATATGTATCAGAAAATGAACTGGAAGTGCCCTTCAGAAAAAGATACTTTTCTGGTTGTCAATAACGATGGTCGCCTCATGCCCTGCCAGGAATATACAAGCAATATAAATGTGTTAGATATTGAGAACTTAAATGATCCAAATTGGCGCCGCGAAAAAGCCAAAATTGTCAATCATTGTACCGGCTGTTTTTATGGCTGTTATTACCAGAAAGTGAATATAAGCCCTCTGGATGCATTACTCGATTTATACACGATGGTAAAAATATAGGACATGCGATGAAACTTGAAGATTTGGGTTTTTCTACCTGGTTTCAGGAAAACAACGATTCAGAACTGCTACAATCGACACAGCCGGCACGGGTGATATCCGTATCCCGGAACCAGTATATGGTTAAAAACGAACTCGGAGAAATACCAGCTGAGGTCACCGGTAAGCTGATATTTAACGCCGAATCTGCTCTTGATTATCCCACGGTCGGTGATTGGGTATATGCCGAATATTTTGACGATAACGCATTTGCAGTTATCCACAAACTATTTCCCAGAAAAACTGTCCTGAAACGGAAAACACCGGGGAAAAATATCGACTTTCAGCTAATTGCGGCCAATATCGACGTCGCCCTGATAATGCAATCTTTGGATCAAAATTACAATCTTCCACGGCTCGAACGGTACTTGGTCATGATCAACGAAGCCGGAATTGAACCCTATATATTGCTAAGTAAACTCGATCTGGTTTCAAGTAGTGAAATTGATGAAAAATTGACAGAAATCAGGCAACGAACCGGGCAGAAAAATGTCGTTACCTTCAGCAATTTAAATCGCAACGGATTGAGTGACGTCGCAGAAATACTGGAATTTGGCAATACTTATTGTCTGCTGGGTTCATCGGGAGTTGGTAAAAGTACTCTAATCAATTCCCTGATTGGAGAAGATATTATTAAAACTCAATCAGTTCGTGAGTTCGATAGTCGTGGGCGGCATACAACGTCAGGTAGACAGATGTTGTTACTAGAAAATGGAGCATTGATTATCGACACACCGGGGATGCGTGAACTGGGAAATTTTGAAGTCGATGCAGGAATCAGCGAAACCTTCAGTGAAATTGATGAGATCGCCTTGTTGTGTAAATTTTCCGATTGCACACACGAACATGAGAAGGGTTGCGCAGTTCTAAAAGCATTAAAAGAGGAAATAATATCACGGGACCGTTATCGTAACTATATTAAAATGAAAAAAGAAGCAACCTTTTATGAAATGTCTTATCTCGAAAAAAGGCAGAGGGATAAAAATTTTGGGAAAATGGTTAAGAATGTGATGAAAAACAACAAAAATAAGTCTTGATCATTGGTATATTAGATGCATGAAATTTTCACACACTCCTATTTTCCTGACATTAATATTTTTACTATACTCTCAATCCTGTAATCACTCCAATTGGGATTTTTCAAACAGGTCCTTTCTGCGCCGGTTATCAAGCATGGAATACCAAATTGATAATCAGGTTGTAAAACTTGAAAAAGGAACGTGTGTAAAAGAAATCGTACCCGGAGCTGCATCAAAACTCAGAGTCAATCTGAGCGAATGGCTGGCGTTGGGCGATTTAAATTGTGATCATCAATCCGACGCAGTGGTTATTTTGACCGCGAACATGGGTGGTTCCGGAACATTTTATTATTTAATACCAGTAATAAAACAACAGGATAAAACTGTCGCACTAGAATCAATTCTGCTTGGTGATCGAATATCAATGGTGGCATTAGACATTCAGGACGGACAAATCAACGTCGTCTATTTTGATCGCGAGATTGGGGATTCAATGACAAGTTCACCATCGGTTGAAATCCAACGTCGTTTTACATTAAGTAATAATACCTTGTCCATGTTGTAGTAAATCATACAATAATTTTTAGGTGTATATGAAATATTTAAATTTTATTTTAATAACACTTTTATTTATACTGCGGTGTGAACTTTTTGATACCTTCGATGAAGAGTGGTACGCTGAAAACGCGGAGGACTTTGCACTTCAGGTAATCGACACCTATTGTACGAAAGATATTGAGACATTTACATCATATTTACCCAATAAAATTAACTGGTGTGAAGCAGACGAAAAACCGGTTGGTATTTCTAAGTTCGATGTGGAAAAGCATTTTTCAAATTTATTAAATGATACCATAACAATAGAAGATTATAAGGATCACTACAATTATTACGTCTTGACTTACGATGACTATAATAATAAACAATGGGTCAAAGATATCCATTACTGGGAGCCCGATGATCAGGATTTTCTATTCATCGGCAATAATTTGAAGGAAGAACAATATCCTGAGTTAATTCATAATGATCTGTTGATTTTCTTTGTTCGATATGGAAATTCAAAATGGAAAATCAGGGCTTTCTGGGGATAAAATCCTGTCACCGAATAATTAATGACATCAAATAAAAAAGTTATACTTTTCATTTTTATTCTATTCACCTTTCAATTTTACTATTGTGTGTACAATAATAATGTAGAAAATCTTAAAGTTCAATATTTCATTGCCATTTCAGATGCTAAAATCGCTGAACCGGCTGAAATATATCCAAATCTTATCCCTATTCTGGAAACCAATTGTTATCTGTTCTGGAAAGACAAACGGGTATTGGTCGCAACCTGGACAAAATATCCTGACGTTTATCGAGTTTTGGATACACTCACCATTGTCCGGGGAGATGTCTGGGTAACTGTGGTTCCTGAAATAAGGGACTGGTTTCAATCGAATGGCGCTGTTGCTGACACCGTGTTGCGGATTGAGCAATTGCTAGGCCTTCCACCCTGCTCCGATTATTCTTACTTTATTGAGATGTGGGTAGATCCGGCCGATCTGTTTCGCCCGGCACCGGACAACGAAATTACAGACAAGATCTGTGAACTTGATTTTCCTGCCGGAACTGATGAAAGCTATAAACAGTGGTTCAGAAACAATTCACAGCACTCCTACACACCATCGGGCTATCCGTGGACTCGTTTGGGCTATACGTATGATTGGGGTCCATCGGAATCGGAAATTGGCCTATCAGAGTTTGTCATTAAAAATGGTTCGATCATCATTGTGAAATCCGTCGTTTCAACAAAATCATACCTAAATACTTTAAAATAATTGATTCCTCACTTGTTTTTATCCGATAATTTTCTATAATTAACACAACTGCGAGTTTGCTTCTTTGATCGCGGATTGTGGGTAAAATTTTCTTAAAATCGTCGAATTGATCCGGCAGTCAAACTGAATCAAATCACGACTCTGTATTTGTACTGCCGAATTTACACTATCACACAAGATTGGAGTAAAACATGTGTGGAATTGTCGCTGTATTAAACAGCACTGAAAGCCTGGACAGTCTACGTCCCCGATTGTTATCCCATGCAAAATTATTGAGGCATCGTGGACCCGATTGGAGTGGACTTCACGTCCAGCAAATTAATAAAAATGGTTCAACACTTATAAGCAACGTCCTCGCCCATGAACGTCTGGCAATTGTCGATCCGGAAGGCGGTGCTCAACCGCTTTTAAACGAAGAGCGAAATCTTGCCCTGGCGGTCAACGGTGAAATTTACAACCATGAAAACCTGCAGTTAACGTTACAGAACCAACACCATTTTGCCACTCGTTCGGATTGTGAAATCATTATCCATATGTATGAAGAAAAAGGTGTTGATCTGGTCGCGGAACTTGACGGCGTATTTGCATTTGTTTTATCGGACGAAAAGACCGGCGATTTTATTGCAGCCCGTGATCCGATTGGTGTTGTTCCCCTGTTCTGGGGCTGGGGGCCTGATGGCAGCACCTGGTTTGCCTCGGAAATGAAAGCATTGAAGGATATTTGTCTGCGATTCGAGCCCTTCCCACCCGGACATGTTTATTCCAATGGTGAATTAAAACGCTACTATGATCCCCGATGGCGGCATGTGGAAAACATTCCGACTGATAAGCTGGATGTCGAAAAATTGAAAAAGACTTTCGAAGAAGCCGTCGTTAAACGATTGATGTGTGATGTCCCCTTTGGCGTACTGTTATCCGGTGGTCTGGATTCATCGCTGGTCTCGGCGATTGTCAGCCGACATTCAGAAATGCGGGTTGAGGATCATGAACGAAGTCGCGCCTGGTGGCCACGTGTTCACTCGTTTTGTATCGGTCTGAAAGGAGCACCGGATTTTGAAAATGCACGCAAAGTCGCTGAATTCCTGGGCACTGTCCATCACGAACTTGAATACACACTCCAGGAAGGTCTTGATGCTCTTTCCGATGTGATCTATCATATCGAAACCTATGATGTCACAACAGTACGAGCTTCAACACCCATGTACTTGATGGCTCGTAAGATCAAGGCTATGGGAATCAAAATGGTTTTTACTGGTGAAGGAGCCGATGAGATTTTTGGAGGTTATCTCTATTTTCATAAAGCACCCAATCCGGAAGAATTTTACAGAGAAACTGTAAGAAAAGTTGAAAAACTGCATTATTATGATTGTCTGCGGGCCAACAAATCTATGGCTGCCTGGGGAATCGAAGCCCGGGTTCCATTCCTGGATAAAGCGTTTCTTGACGTAGCAATGAACCTTGATCCCAAATATAAAATGATCAACAAGGCCGAAGGCCGCATGGAAAAATACCTGATGCGTTCCGCGTTCGATGATGCCGAGAATCCCTACTTGCCAGAAAGCATTCTTTGGCGTCAGAAAGAACAGTTTTCAGACGGCGTCGGTTATGGCTGGATCGATGGCTTGAAAAACTATGCTGAAAGCAAAGTCAGTAATGAGATGTTCAGAAACCGTGCTTTTCGTTTCCCCGTAAACCTACCGGTAAGCAAAGAAGCCTACCTCTATCGAATGATTTTTGAGGAACATTTCCCTGAGCCTGCCTCTATTCAGGCCGTGTTTGTGGAACCCAGCATCGCGTGTAGTACTGCTATCGCATTGGAATGGGAAAAAGCCTGGAAAGACAAGGCTGATCCTTCCGGGCGGGCTATTGAGGTACATACGGACGCCTATTAGTGGCCGTATCCAGGAATAATCCCCAACCCTTCAAGAATCAGACCAAATTTTTCGGAAGATTTAAAAAACTTGTTCATTCCATTTTAATTGCCTAAACTATGTTAGTGATTATTAACTAACGTGATTTTACAATGGAATTTACTAAAAGACAAAAGCAAATCATCAATACCTCAATTAATTTAATCGCCGGCAGCGGTATTCAGTCGCTGACCATAAAAAATATTGCTATTGAAATCGGTATTTCCGAACCAGCAATCTATCGGCATTTCAAAAGTAAATTCGATATTATCTATACAATTATGGAGTATTTTGATTCCTACTCTTTGGAAGTTTGTGAAAAAATCGAAACCTCAAATCTCGATGCGTTGGGCAGAATCAATTTGTTTTTTCAGAACCGTTACCGGTTCTTTGCGGATCATCCGGAATTGACAAAAGTAATGTTTTCCGAAGAAGCTTTTCAGTATGATTCCCAACTATCCGAAAAAGTCATGGGTATCATGCACCAGCACCGGGAAATACTGCTCCTGATTATCGACCAGGGACAAAAGGAAAAACTCATTCGCAGCGATATCAGTTTTGATCATCTCTTCCACTTGGTCATCGGCCCAATGCGCCTATTGGTGGACCGTTGGTGCTTCAGTAGCTTTTCCTTTGATATTTACAGCCAGGGAATGGCGCTTTGGAATGCAACTAAACTAATATTGTAAAAAAATTTAGACTGTTATGTTAGTTAATATTAACAAACCATAAGGACAACCATAGATGAAACGACAGATTATCAAAATCAATGAGGGAAAATGTACCGGTTGCGGGCTCTGCATACCCAATTGTCCAGAAGGGGCCTTACAGATAATTGATGGCAAAGCCCGCCTGATCAGTGATCTTTTCTGCGATGGACTCGGTGCCTGTATCGGAAATTGCCCGGAGAACGCAATCACGACTGAAGAACGGGAAGCTGAACCATATAACGAAGAAATTGTAATGGAAAACATTATTGCCACTGGGCCAAATACAATCAGAGCCCATTTAAAACACCTCTTGGAACATGGTGAATTTGGATTTTATCAGGAAGCGAAAGACATTCTTGTGAAAAAAGGTTTGCCGATTCCAGAAATCAAAGAAACCAGTCAGGCCTGTGCTGGTGGTTGCCCCGGCATTGCTGCCCAGACAATTGAAACAACGAACATCTCCAACTCTACTCCGGAAAATATTCAAAGCCAACTGCGTCAATGGCCGGTGCAATTGCAGCTCGTCAATTCCAATGCGGCCTATTTTGACAACGCCGATCTATTGATTGCTGCAGATTGCGTCCCGTTTGCTTATGCTAATTTTCACGAGCGCTATGTCAAAGGAAAAATCGTCATTATTTTCTGTCCAAAACTGGACCAGACCACTCCCCAATACATTGAAAAACTTGCGAGAATATTTTCGACACACACGGTAAAATCAATTACCCTCATCCGCATGGAAGTACCCTGTTGCGGCGGCACTGAAATCATTATTCAGCGCGCCCTGGAACAAGCGGGAAAAACCATGATGGTAAAAGTCAACGTCATATCAATT